>ERZ791743.11-NODE-11-length-215319-cov-107.875850_pt1 | contig 215319 bp, 193 predicted proteins | sample MGYA00509952_ERZ791743 | MGnify/ENA primary metagenome ERZ791743 (study PRJEB30046, sample SAMN00792040) | human gut metagenome | study: EMG produced TPA metagenomics assembly of the A metagenome-wide association study of gut microbiota in type 2...
ATTAGAAGTCCCACTTTACACCGAGGCAAGGGCGAACCATCCAGCCGGCATTGCTGCCGAAGTTGTGGCTGATTTCTACCTCGCTACCTACGCTCAGGTTCTCGCAGCCGAAGTGCTGGCCTACGTTGTACCAGAGCTGTGGCTCAGTAGTGAAGACGGTGTGCTCAGCTTTGTAATCGATGTTGCCATCCTTGTCGAGCTTCGGGTCGCCATCCTTATCCAGGAAAGAACTGTGGTCCTCCCACCAGAAATCTGCGAAACCGCTAAAGTTCAATCCCTTTAATCCAAAGATGTCTTTGCATCCCCAAACAGCAGTAAACTGCATTGGTACGTTCTGGTCGGTCTTGCGGATAGTCTTGTAGAGTGCCTGGAGTGTCAAGGTGTTCTTGAAACTCTTGTCGTGCATGAAATACTCCACACCGAAGAGCCAGGCATTGTTGATAGGGTATTTCTTGGTGATACCGCCATTATACTCTACGTGGAGGCTCCAGTTCTTCATTGGGCTGTTCTGCCAGAAGTTCAATGCACGTGAAATCTCAGTATAGGTACCACCCTGTGCCACGTTTGGACTGTTGGTGTCCATCTTGTCGTAATTGAAGTCGTGGTCTACAAAGAAATAAGTGTTACCCCATTTGTCCTGCTTGAACATTTCGAGTGTGAGGGTAACAAACTTGCGGTCACTGCCGAAGTCGTAGAAAACTTGGGCGTTGGTCTGTGCTAAAGTTTTGCTCGCAGGGAGCAACGCAAGTGCCATGAGCAGTAGGCTTTTCATCTTTTTCATAATTTTTTTTCTTTTCTTTATTATTTATTAAATGAAACAAAAAACTGCGGACGGAAGGCCCGCAGTTTGTAATTATATTTATCCGTAACGATTAGTATGCAAAGAGAGGGTAATCCTTCATTGTAGCATTCACCTTTTCGCGAACGCGAGCAATGACCTTCTCGTCCTCAGGAGCATTCAGAACCTCCTCGATGAGTTCGGCAATGAGGTGCATCATATCTTCCTTGGCGCCACGTGTAGTCATGGCTGCTGTGCCCAGGCGGATACCTGATGTCTGGAAGGCTGAACGGCTGTCGAATGGAACCATGTTCTTGTTGACTGTGATGTCGGCTGCAACCAGCGCATTCTCAGCGACTTTACCTGTAAGATCTGGATATTTACTTCGGAGGTCTACGAGCATAGAATGGTTGTCTGTACCACCGCTCACGATACCGAATCCGCGACCGATGAGGTCATCTGCGAGTACGGCTGCATTCTTCTTTACCTGAGTAGCATACTCCTTCCATGAAGGCTGCAGATTCTCATTGAAGGCTACTGCCTTTGCCGCGATGACGTGCTCCAGCGGACCACCCTGCTGACCTGGGAATACGGCAGAATTCAAGAGCATGCTCATCTTCTTAACCTCGCCCTTCTTGGTAGTCAAGCCCCATGGGTTGTCAAAATCTTTACCCATCAGAATGATACCGCCACGAGGACCACGGAGGGTCTTGTGAGTAGTAGAAGTAACGATGTGTGCATACTTCAATGGGTTGTCGAGCAGACCGGCTGCAATCAGACCTGCAGGGTGAGCCATATCGATCATGAGGAGAGCGCCTACTTCATCGGCAATCTTGCGCATGCGGGCATAATCCCACTCGCGGCTGTAAGCGCTACCACCACCGATAATCAGTTTTGGTTTGTGCTCAAGAGCCAGTTTCTCCATCTCGTCGTAGTCTACACGGCCTGTCTCCTTGTTCAGGTTGTAGCCGATAGGGTTGTAGAGAATACCGGATGTATTGACGTGGCTACCATGAGAGAGGTGGCCGCCGTGGTCGAGGTTCAACCCCATGAAGGTATCACCTGGCTTCAATACGGCAAGCAGAACAGCAGCGTTAGCCTGCGCACCAGAGTGAGGCTGTACGTTGGCATACTCAGCACCGAACACCTTCTTTACGCGCTCGATGGCGAGGTTCTCTACGATGTCTACTACCTGGCATCCACCATAATAACGCTTGCCTGGCAGACCCTCGGCATACTTGTTAGTAAGGTAAGAACCCATAGCGTTCATCACCTCGTCACTCACGAAATTCTCAGAAGCGATAAGCTCCATACCTTTCAGCTGGCGCTGATGTTCTCTTTCGATTAAGTCGAAAATCTCTTGATCTTTTACCATTTCCCTTTACTTTTTATGGTTGATGTTTAATGAAATCGGATGCAAAAATAAGCAATATCTCTCAAACTACCAAATAAATCGTAACATTTTGAGTGATATTGCTTACTTTTTGTTATAAACTACCTGTTTTTATTACTTGCAGAGCTCTACTTTGCCCAATTGCTGCTCTTTGTCGCAGTAGTGGCAACGTACGATACCGAGCACTTTGTCTACGGTATGGAAGAGGGTCTGCATAGGCTCGTTGTTGGTGATGCACTTAGGGTTGTTGCACTTTACGATGCCCTTCAGCGTATCAGGAGTCTTGACGGTCTTCTTCTCTACGATTTCGTAGTCTTTGATGATACTCAGTCCGATGTTAGGCGCAACGACAGAGAGTCGGTTGATTTCCTCATCGGTAAAATACTTGTTGGCAACCTTGATGATGCCCTTCTTGCCAATCTTCTTGCTTGGCAGGTTGTAGCCGATAGTAACAGGAGTCTCCATCTTCTCCAACTGGAGCAGATTTACTACCTGATAGGTCTTTTCGGCTGGTATATGGTCGATTACGGTACCGTTCTCGATAGCCGCAACCACTAATTGACTTTTATTGTTTCCCATCTGTCTATTAACTATAAACTATTAACTATAAACTACTCAATAATGGTCTTATCGTTCTTCACATCATCGAGCGAGATGCCGAGGCAGTGGCAGAAGATAGCCTCACGTGCATAGAGACCGTTCTGAGCCTGCTGGATATAGTATGCATGTGGATCATCGTCTACATCGTAAGCAATTTCGTTCACGCGTGGCAGCGGATGCATAATCTTCATGTTTTCCTTCGCCTTGCAGAGCATGTCACGCTTCAGGATATACACGTTCTTCACGCGTTCATACTCCATCAGGTCGCTGAAACGCTCCTTCTGTACACGGGTCATGTAGAGAATGTCGGCATCTGCAATCACATCTTCGTTAAAGTCCTCGTGCTCAACATATTTGATGTTGTGCTCCTTGCAGTAGAGTTTATACTCTTCTGGCATGGCGAGTTCCTTAGGTGCGATGAAATGGAAGGTAGGATTGAAGTGGCGCATGGCTGTGATAAGTGAGTGAACGGTGCGGCCATATTTGAGGTCACCCACGAGATAGATGTTCAAGTCCTCCAGGGTACCCTGGGTCTTGTAGATAGAGTAGAGGTCGAGCAGGCACTGTGAAGGGTGCATGTGAGCGCCGTCGCCTGCATTTACGATAGGCACTGGTGCTACCTCACTGGCATACTGGGCTGCTCCCTCGATGAAATGGCGCATGGCGATTACATCGGCATAGTTGCTTACCATCAGGATGGTATCCTTGAGGGTCTCACCCTTGGTGGTACTGGATGTCTTGGCATCAGAGAAGCCAATGACACGGGCGCCAAGACGGTTGGCAGCGGTTTGGAAACTGAGTTGGGTACGAGTAGAAGGTTCGAAGAAAAGGGTCGCTACGACCTTTCCCTTCAACAACTCCCTGTTCGGGTGCTTTTCGAACTCTTGCGCCATTTCCAACAGGTACATGATTTTCTCCTTGGAAAGGTCTGCAATGGTCACAAAATTATGTTTTTCCATTTGAAATATGATTGAATGTTCTAAAATCGCCCACAAAGTTACATAAAAAATCTGATTTATGTGTGATAAGTCAAAACTTTTATGTAATTTTGCACAAATATTTAAAGAAATAGTGATGAGAAAGCGATTTATACATATTTTATGGGCTGTTTTCGGCACCGGAATACTTACCGTTATTCTTGCCTTTGTTGCCATCTGGTTTGGAAAGATTGGCTACATGCCCGACATCGAGGATCTGCAGAATCCTATCAACAGATTTGCCACCCAGGTTTACTCTGCCGATGGCAAGGTGCTTGGTACGTGGAACCTGAATAAGGAGAACCGTATCGTGATTCCTTACAAGAAAATGTCACCTTATTTAATAAAGGCACTGGTGGCTACTGAGGATGAGCGATTCTATGAGCATTCAGGTATCGACTTCCGTGCACTGGGACGTGCCATCGTCAAACGTGGTATCCTGGGACAGACTAATGCGGGTGGTGGAAGTACCATCACGCAGCAGCTCGCCAAGCAGCTTTATTCTGAGAAGGCAGGCAGTACGATGGAACGATTGTTGCAGAAGCCGATAGAGTGGGTGATTGCGGTGAAGCTGGAACGCTATTATACCAAAGAGGAGATTCTGGCTCTCTATCTCAATTACTTCGATTTCCTGCACAATGCTGTAGGAATCAAGACGGCGGCCAACACCTATTTTAATAAGGAACCGAAGAATCTGACCCTCTGTGAGTCGGCAACGCTCATCGGACTGTGCAAGAATCCGTCGCTCTTCAATCCGGTTCGCTATCCGGAGAGAGCGAGGGAGCGCAGAAATGTGGTTCTTTCGCAGATGGTGAAGGCGGGGTATCTGAGCCGGGGCGAGTATAGCCAGTGTGCTGCTGAGCCGCTGACACTCAATTTCCACCGTACCGACCATAAGGATGGTTCGGCTACTTATCTGCGTGAGTTCCTTCGCCAGTATATGATGGCTAAGCGTCCGGAGCGTAGTGATTATCCATCCTGGAACCGTGCCCAGTTTGTGGTGGATTCTATCCAGTGGGAGAATGATCCGCTCTATGGATGGTGCAACAAGAACTATAAGAAGGATGGTTCGCCATATAATGTATACAGTGATGGACTGAAGGTGTTTACAACTATCGATAGCCGTATACAGCAGTATGCGGAAGAGGCTATGTATCAGCATGTAGCCCGCTATCTGCAGCCTCGCTTCAGTGCAGAGATTGCCCGCAAACCAAGCTCGCCATACAGCGATAAGCTGACACCGAAACAGATTAAGAGTATACTGAACCGCAGTATCACCCAGAGTGAGCGTTACCGTACGATGAAAGCTGCGGGATATTCTGAGGATGAAATCAAAGCGGCATTCCGCAAGAAGCAGGAGATGACCGTATTTACCTATCATGGTGATATTGATACGCTGATGAGTCCGCTCGATTCTATCCGTTATTATAAGAGTTTTCTGCGTAGCGGTTTTATGAGCATGGATCCTAAGACGGGTGCTGTGAAGGCGTATGTGGGTGGATTGGATTATACTCATTTCATGTATGATATGGTGAGTCTGGGACGCCGGCAGGTGGGTTCTACCATCAAACCATTCCTTTACAGTCTGGCGATGTCTAACGGCTTCCAGCCTTGCGATTTGGCGCCTAACCGCCAGCAGACCTATATGGTGGCTGGTCGTCCGTGGACACCTCGCAATGCCAACCATTCACGTGCCGGACAGATGGTTCCGCTGAGTTGGGGATTGGCACAGAGTAGCAACTGGGTGAGTGCTTATCTGATGAGTAAGCTCAATCCGCAGCAGTTCGTACAGATGTTGCGCGATTTCGGCATCAACAGTCCTGATATCCATGCATCCATGAGTCTCTGTCTGGGACCATGTGAGGTAAGTGTCAGTGAGATGGTGAGTGCCTATACCGTATTTGCCAACCACGGCATCCGTACTGCTCCAATGTTTGTGAGCCGTATCGAGGATAATGAAGGTAATACGATTGCTACCTTCCAGCCACGTATGAACGAGGTAATCAGTGCCGATAATGCCATGAAGATGCTCACCATGCTGATGGGCGTTGTGGATAATGGTACGGCAGGAAGACTGCGCTACCGTTATAACCTGGAAGGACAGATTGGCGCCAAGACCGGTACTACCAATAACAACAGCGACGGTTGGTTTATCGGCTTTACTCCACAGCTCGTAAGTGGCTGCTGGGTAGGTGGTGAGGAGCGTGATATTCACTTCGATTCCATGAGTATGGGTCAGGGTGCTACCATGGCTTTGCCTATCTGGGCGATATTCATGAAGAAGGTTTATGCCGACCCGTCGCTGGGTATCAGTCCTGCTATCAAGTTCGATTTGCCGGAAGACTACAATCCTTGTTCCCGCAAGGCTGCCGAACAGGATGACTTTGAGGAAGTAGGAGGTGGCAGCATCGACGAAGTTTTCGAATAAAAACCAAGGCATTCGCCATTTTTGCATGTATTTATTTTAAATAGTGCAAAAATGGCGAATGTTATTTGTTTATATGCATTTTTTTTTGTATTTTTGCAGAGTTTTAGAACATGCATAGCCCGAATGATGTTTCTTCGGGTTTTTCAAAATAGAAATAAAATAAAAAATCATTATAATGAACGTTTCATACAAATGGCTTAAAGAATACGTCGATTTCGATTTGACACCACAGGAGACTGCGGACGCGTTGACCTCTTGCGGACTCGAAGTTGACGCTTTGGAAGAAGTTCAGTCTGTCAAGGGCGGACTGAAAGGTCTCTATGTGGGTAAAGTATTGACATGCGAGGAGCATCCTAATAGTGATCACCTCCATGTTACAACCGTTGACTTGGGTAAGGGTGAACCTCAGCAGATTGTCTGTGGTGCTCCTAACGTTGCTGCAGGTCAGAAGGTTATCGTGGCTGATTTGGGCTGCGTGCTTTACGATGGCGACCAGAGTTTTACCATCAAGAAGAGCAAACTCCGCGGTGTAGAGAGTTTGGGTATGATCTGTGCTGAGGATGAGATTGGTGTAGGTACCTCTCACGACGGCATCATCGTACTCCCAGAAGATGCTCCGGTAGGTCAGCCTGCTGCTGAATATTACCATCTGGAGAGCGACTGGCTCATCGAGATTGATATCACAGCCAACCGTGCTGATGCGCTCGGTCATTGGGGTGTAGCCCGCGACCTGTATGCCTGGTTGAAGCAAAATGGCTACAAGACAAGCTTGCATCGCCCAACTTGCGATGAGTTTGTGGTAGACAACGAAGATCTTCCTATCGATGTTGAAATCCAGAATACTGAGGCTTGCAAGCGTTATGCCTGTGTAAGCATCACCGGTTGTGAGGTGAAGGAAAGTCCTAAGTGGTTGCAGGATAAGCTGAACATCATCGGCTTGCGCCCTATCAACAATATCGTGGATATCACCAACTACATCATGATGGCATACGGCCAGCCATTGCACTGCTTCGATGCAGACATGGTTACCGGTCATAAGATTGTAGTTCGTACCCAGCCAGAGGGCACCAAGTTTGTTACTCTCGATGGCGAGGAGCATACCTTGGGTGAGCACGACCTGAGCATCTGCAATGCTGAGGAGCCTATGTGTATAGCCGGTATCTTCGGTGGTAAGGGTTCTGGTACTTACGAGACAACCAAGGATGTTGTCTTGGAGAGTGCTTACTTCCATCCAACATGGATCCGCAAGAGCGCTCGCCGTCATGGTTTGAGTACAGATGCCAGCTACCGCTTCGAGCGTGGCGTAGATCCAAACGGACAGATTTATGCATTGAAGCAGGCTGCCATCCTCTGCAAGCAGTTGGCTGGCGGTAAGATTTCCATGCAGATCAAGGATGTATATCCAGAGCCAATGCAGGATTTCCCTGTTCGTCTGAACTATGAGTATGCTCACCGCCTCATCGGTAAGGAGATTGGTGCTGAAACCATCAAGAACATTGCCACATCTCTCGAGATGAAGATTGTGAAGGAGGATGCTGAGGGCATCGACCTCCTGGTTTCTGCTTATCGTGTAGACGTTCAGCGTCCTTGCGACGTGGTAGAGGATATTCTCCGTATCTACGGATATAATAATGTGGAGATTCCAACCCAGTTGAAGAGTTCCCTGACTGTTCAGGGCGATGAGGATAAGGCTTATCACAGCCAGAACCTCGTGGCAGAGCAGCTGGTAGGCGAGGGCTTCATGGAGATTCTCAACAACTCTATGAGCAAGGCTAGCTACTATACCGACTTCGACCTCAACAAGTATCCTAACGAGACAACCGTGAAGGTGATGAACCCATTGAGTGCTGATCTCGGTGTGATGCGCCAGACGATGCTGTTCGGTGGTTTGGAGAGCGTGGTTCGCAACATCAACCATAAGAGCCAGAACCTGAAGTTCTTCGAGGTGGGTAACACCTATATATATAATAAGGAGAAGTGGAGCGAGGAGAGTCCTATCAAGGCTTACTCTCAGGAGGCTCACATGTCTCTCTTCATCACCGGTAAGCGCGTAGAGGGCAGTTGGGCACATGCTGATGAGCAGAGCAGCATCTACGAGCTGAAGGCTGTGGTAGAGAATATTCTCCGCCGTGTAGGTATGCCACAGAACAACGTGGTTATCAAGCACAGCGACAATAACATCTTCTCTAAGGGCGTAAGTTATGAGACCCGTGCCGGAAAGGTATTGGTAGAACTGGGTATCCTGAGCCTGAAGTTGAAGAAGGCATTCGATATTGAGCAGGATGTATTCTATGCTGATATCCACTGGGATAACCTGATGAAGGCTGTGAAGAAGGTGAACCTTACTTATACTGACATCAGCAAGTATCCTTCAGTGAGCCGCGACCTTGCATTGCTCGTAGACAAGAATGTAGAGTTCGCTCAGATTGAGCAGATTGCCCACCAGACAGAGAAGAAACTCCTGAAGAGCGTTGTTCTCTTCGATGTTTACGAGGGTGAGCATTTGCCAGAGGGCAAGAAGAGTTATGCCGTTAACTTCATCCTGCAGGATGAAGAGAAGACTCTGAATGACAAGCAGATAGATGCTATCATGAAGAAGCTTATTGCCAACCTTACAAGCAAGCTCAATGCAGAATTGAGATAATGCAGAAGGTGCTCAGTGCAGAATTAAGATAATATTATAAACAAACGATAAACATTTAAAATTTTATTCCAATGGGAAGAGCATTTGAATATCGTAAAGCTACAAAGCTGAAAAGATGGGGCCACATGGCCAAGACATTTACTAAGTTGGGTAAGCAGATTGCTATCGCTGTAAAGGCAGGCGGTCCAGAACCAGAGAACAACCCAACATTGCGTGCTATCATCGCTAACTGTAAGCGTGAGAACATGCCTAAGGATAACATCGCTCGTGCCATCAAGAACGCTTGTGGCAAGGATACCAGCGATTACAAGGAAGTAACATACGAGGGATATGGCCCTCACGGAGTGGCTGTCTTCGTTGATACTCTGACAGACAACACTACACGTACTGTTGCTGACGTTCGTTCTATCTTCAACAAGTTCAGCGGAAACTTGGGTACAACAGGTTCTCTGTCTTTCCTCTTCGACCACAAGGCTGTGTTCACATTCAAGAAGAAGGAAGGTCTGGATATGGACGAGATGATTCTCGACCTGATCGACTACGGCGTAGAAGATGAGTTTGATGAGGATGAGGAGAACAACGAAATCACTATCTATGGTGCTCCTACAAGCTTCGGTGAGATTCAGAAGCACCTGGAGGCTGAGGGTTTCGAGGTAACTGGTGCTGAGTTCACTTACATCCCTAACGATTTGAAGGATGTAACTCCTGAGGAGCGCGAAACTATCGACAAGATGGTTGAGAAGTTGGAAGAGTTTGACGATGTTCAGACTGTATATACCAACATGAAGCCAGAAATTCCTGCAGACGCAGAATAAGCATTATGTTGCAGCAAGACAAACAGGATAAGTTGCAGAAGGTAACTTATCAGACTCATGGCACCTGCTCAAAATACATCTGCATCAGTATAGATGAAGATGGAAATGTGCAGGATGCCCAGTTCATTGGAGGCTGCGATGGCAATACCAAGGGCGTTTGTGCTCTGATTAAGGGCATGAAGGCAAAGGAGGTCATCGCCCGACTGAAGGGTATCACTTGTGGCAATAAGCCTACAAGCTGTCCAGACCAGTTGGCGACAGCTTTGCAGGAAATGGGATATTAATAGTGTTTTAGGCACGGATTACTAGCTAGTAATCCGTGCCTTTTTACTACTAGTACTCCGTGTCTTTTCTAATACTTGAAGGTATCATCCAGCAACACCTCCTTCGGGTTCTTAGCCGAATGATATACGAAACGGAAGGTGAAGTGCTCTTCCTTATATTTCTTCAGACCAGGGTTGTTGTCCAGGGCTTCCTTCTGAAGTTTATGGAGTTTATCCTTGTTGGCATCAATCGCCTTCTTGTTATCTGCCTTGTTTCTCAAAGAGATATAGTACGTATACATCTTCTTGGTTTTATCAAATGCAGCACTGTCAGTCCTGGCGTCGTTGACGTATGGAGTAGGACAGTATTTTTCTGTATATTCCTTGGCTTCACGAGCCGCTTTGTCCTCCAGACTTTCTGTACAAGAAACGAGCAAAGAAGCAAAAATACCGATGTAAATCAACTTTTTCTTCATGATTTTTCTACTTTTTATCTAAAAATCTCTATTATTTTCAATATTTTGTGCAAAGATACGAAAAAAAATACTATCTTTGCACTCTAAAGAGAGAAAAATTATATGGAGAATATAAATAAAATAAGAAATTTCTGCATTATTGCACATATAGACCATGGTAAAAGTACCTTGGCAGACCGACTTCTGGAGAAGACTCAGACCATCAAGATAACTGAAGGACAGATGCTTGATGATATGGATTTGGAAAGAGAACGTGGTATCACGATCAAGAGTCACGCTATCCAAATGGAATATAAGGCAAAGGATGGACAGACCTATATCCTGAATCTTATTGATACTCCGGGACACGTTGACTTCTCATACGAAGTTTCCCGTTCCATCGCTGCTTGCGAGGGAGCACTGCTGGTTGTTGATGCCACTCAAGGCGTTCAGGCACAGACCATTTCAAACCTCTATATGGCTATCGAGCACGACCTGGAGATTATTCCGGTAATCAATAAGATAGATATGCCTTCAGCTATGCCTGATGAGGTAGAAGATGAAATAGTAGACCTGATCGGTTGTAAGCATGAAGATATTCTCCGTGCTTCAGGTAAGACCGGTGAGGGTGTAGAAGATATACTGGAAGCTGTCGTTAATCGTGTTCCTGCTCCGGTAGGAGACGAGAAGGCACAGCTTCAGGCTTTGATTTTCGACTCTGTATTCAACTCTTTCCGCGGCATCATCGCCTATTTCAAGATAGAGAATGGCGTGATCCGTAAGGGAGATAAGGTGAAGTTCTTCAATACCGGCATGGAATATGATGCAGATGAAATCGGTGTATTGAAGATGGATATGATTCCACGCCAGGAATTGGGTACCGGTGAGGTAGGTTATATCATCTCGGGTATCAAGAATGCTACCGAGGTAAAGGTGGGTGATACCATTACCCATATCGCCCGTCCTTGTGACAAGGCGATTGCGGGTTTCCAGGAAGTGAAACCTATGGTCTTTGCCGGTGTTTATCCTATCGATCCTAGCGATTACGAGAATCTGCGTGCATCGCTCGAAAAACTGCAGCTCAATGATGCTTCATTGACTTTCTCGCCAGAGAGTTCTGTAGCTTTGGGCTTCGGTTTCCGTTGCGGATTCCTCGGTTTGCTCCACATGGAAATCGTACAGGAGAGACTGGACCGTGAGTTTAATATGGATGTCATCACTACCGTACCTAACGTATCTTATATGGTATACGACAAGCAGGGCGGTGAGAAAGAGGTTCACAATCCTTCCGGATTGCCAGACCCAACGCTGATAGACCATATTGAGGAACCATATATCCGGGCAACCATCATTACGGCTACCAATTATATTGGACCTATCATGAAACTCTGTCTGGATAAACGAGGCGAACTCATCAACCAGGAATATGTGAGTGGAAACCGTGTAGAGCTCCACTTCATGTTGCCATTGGGAGAAATCGTCATCGACTTCTATGATAAGCTGAAGAGTATCTCCAAGGGATATGCTTCGTTCGACTATCATATCGATTCATTCCGTCATTCCGACCTGGTGAAGCTCGATATCCTGTTGAATGGAGAGCCTGTAGATGCATTGAGTACTTTGACTCACCGCGATAACTCTGTGAGCTTCGGCCGCAGAATGTGCGAGAAGTTGAAGGACCTGATACCTCGTCAGCAGTTCGATATTGCTATCCAGGCAGCTATCGGTGCCAAGATTGTGGCACGTGAGACTGTTAAGCAGGTGCGCAAGGATGTTACCGCCAAATGTTATGGTGGTGACGTAAGCCGTAAGCGCAAGTTGCTGGAGAAGCAGAAGAAGGGTAAGAAACGCATGAAGCAGATTGGTAATGTGGAAGTTCCACAGAAAGCCTTCCTTGCTGTGCTCAAACTCGACTAATGATTTAATATAAGTATAATGGAAAAGGAGGTTAAGTATTATGGCAGACTTTAAAGTAATTACCCCTAAGCGTGATATTGCGCGCGAACTGGCGCGTAAATATAGTACGATGACTCATGATGAGCTCGATGTGGTGGAAGATATCCTTGAGCCTATCAAGTATGGCAAGGGCGAGCTGATTTTGCCTGAAGGTGAACAGTGCATGGGTATCTCGTACATCGAGAAGGGATTGGTACGCCAATTTTACTTTAAGAATGGCAAGGAGGTGACCGAACATCTGGGTGTGGATCATACCATCTTTATGTGCATCGAGAGCCTCTTTAAGGAAGAACCTACCCACCTTCAGGTGGAAGCTTTGGAGCCTACGCTGGTGTATATGCTACCGAAGAAGAAACTGGAGGCGGCTGCTATGCGCAATATTAATATCCAGATGCTTTATCGTAAAATACTGGAAGAGAGTTTGATTCAGTCTCAGATTCATGCCGATCTGATGCGATTTGAGTCGGCACCTAATAAATATAAGCGCCTGTGCGAAATGAACCCACAGGTGGTTCTGCGTGCTCCGCTCACCTATATCGCAAGTTATCTGCAGATGACACCGGAAACGCTGTCCAGAATCCGCTCGAATACATTATTATAATCATAAAATAAAAAAGAGGATGTGACTTGTGACACACCCTCTTTTTTATTGTTTCATATCATAGACCAGCAAGCCTTTACTCTGCCGTATAGAGGAATCGCTTGATGCTCTTCTTAGGAGTCTTTTCAAACTCATCTTCATGTATACGTATTTCTGATACTTTGCTGTAAGCAGGAATCATGGTGTTGAGCTCCTGGCGGTTCTGCTCCATGACTTCTGCCAGTTCGTTGGTACCGAGGTTCAGGGTCTGAGCTTCATCATAGTCTGGGTGAACCAGAGCAATGAGCTTGTCGCCCTTCTGTACAACCACGCTTTCCGCTACCAGAGCCAAAGAGTTGAGCTTATCCTCAATCTCCTCAGGGTAGATATTCTGACCGTTTGCGCCGAGCAGCATGTTCTTGCTACGGCCTTTGATGAATACGTTGCCGTCACCATCCATGGTTCCGAGGTCGCCTGTATGATACCATCCGTTCTCGTCGATGGTCTGTTTGGTAGCTTCCTCATTCTTATAGTAACCCAACATTACGTTAGGACCCTTGGCAAGGATTTCGCCTGGTACATTCTCAGGATCAGGACTGTCGATGCGGACCATCATGTGGAGGGCAGCCTTACCGCAAGAGCCCGGTACGAAGTTTTTGTAATCCTCGTAGCAGATGATAGGGGCACATTCTGTTGCGCCATATCCTACGGTATATTTGAAACCTACGCTATGGAGGAAACTTTCCACTTCCTGGTTAAAGGCTGCACCACCGATAATCACCTCGTAGAAGTTGCCACCGAAGGCATTGGATACCTGGTCGCATATCTTCTCCTTCACCTTCTTGCTGATTACAGGCATGTGGAGCAGCATACGCATGCGGTTGTTCTGGATCTTAGGGAATACCTTCTTGCGGATAATCTTCTCGATAACCAGAGGAACTGCAATGATGACGGCTGGCTTGATGCGTCCGAATGCCTCGGCGATGATGGCTGGACTAGGGATGCGGGTGAGATAGAAGACGTGGCAGCCCTTGATGAATTCGAAGATAAATTCAAACGCCATGCCGTACATGTGGGCCATCGGCAGGATACTGATGATAGAATCTCCCGGCTTAATCTTCTTGCCCAATACGCTTTCTGCGAAATCTGCATTGCCCCAGAGTGCACGGTATGGAATCATTACTCCCTTAGAGAAACCGGTTGTGCCGCTGGTATAATTGATCATAGCCAACTCTTCCGGATTCTGGTCTATATAGTAGTTGACATGGTTCTTGCGGAAGTACTTAGGATACTTGATACCGAACATCTCGTTGAGGTGTTCGCGCGCATAAGTCAACTTGTCGGTACGTGAAACGACAAGTGAATAATCCGGTATATAGATGATGCCTTCAAGACCTGGCATCTTCGTTGCATCAATCTGTGTAGCTACAACATCACCCACAAAGAGCAGTTTGGCATCGCTGTGGTTTACGATGTTGTGAATCTGGTCTGGCATGAATTCATGCAGGATAGGTACGGCAATGGCACCATAGGTAAGGGTAGCAAGGAATGCTACAGCCCAGTTTGCGCTATTTCGACCGCAAAGTGCTATCTTGTCGCCTTTTACTACACCAGAGTTCTCAAACATGATGTGTAGCTTCTCAATTTTGCGTGCTACATCATGGTACTGCAAGGTTGCTCCCTTGTAGTCTGTCAGGGCATCCATATCCCAATGGTCTACGATGCTCTTTTGGATTAATGCGTTAAAGCTTGGAATCTCCATATTCTTGTTATTTAACGATTTGCTTTTTTATATTTTTCTCGTACTGAAGTCAGTTTGCTGATGATAGACCTTATCTGCTGATGGTCTGTCAGCAGATAGGGCCTGTCTCTAGATTGCGTTCTGATAGAGGTAACGCTTGATAGACTTCTTGGCTGTCTTTTCAAATTCCTGATTATGAAGTTTGATGCGTGATACCTTTGCGAAGCTAGGCATCTGCAAGTTCAGTTCCTTGCGGTTCTGCTCCATGATGTTCTCCAGGTCTTCGTCTGTAAAGCCGAGGTTGTTAACTTCTTCCATATCCGGATGAACCAGAGCTACCAGCTTGTCATCTCTCTGTATTACGATGCTCTCGTTGACCATAGCCATGGAGTTGAGCTTGTCCTCAATCTCTTCCGGATAGATGTTCTGTCCGTTAGGTCCCAGCAGCATGTTCTTGCTTCTTCCTCTTACGAAGAAATGTCCGTCGGCGTCCATCGTTGCCAGGTCGCCTGTATGGAACCATCCGTCTTTATCTATTACGGCATCTGTTGCCTCCTGGTTCTTGTAATAGCCCTTCATCACATTGATGCCGCGGCAAACCAGTTCACCGGCTACGTTCTCCGGGTCATCGCTCAAAACCTTTACCTCCATGTGCTTCACGGCAACACCACAGCTTCCTGCCACATAGTTGTCCTGATGGGCAAAGGTGATAAGTGGAGCCGTCTCAGTGGTACCATATCCCATTGCGATAGGGAAACCTACGCTGATGAAGAAGTTCTCTATCTCCTTGTTGAGCGGAGCACCACCCACAACAACCTCGCAAGGACGTTCGCCAAACTTTTTCAATACAAACTCGCGAACTTTCTCCTTGATGCGCTTATTGATGACAGGCATGTTCATCAGCAGTCGTGCACGGTTGGTTTGGATATGTGGGAATACTTCCTTTCTTACAATCTTGTCTACCACAAGCGGCACCGCATAGAGGATGTCTGGCTTGATTTCTGACAACGCCTCTGAGATGAGCGTTGGGCTCGGCAGACGGGTAAGGAAGAAGATATGGTTACCCAATACTATATTGAAGAGAAATTCTGTCATGAGTCCATACATGTGAGCCATCGGAAGGGTAGAAAGGATGTTGCAGTTCTTACCTATATTAGGCTTCACTGAATCGATGAGGTAGTCGAGATTACCCCAAAGTGCTCTGTATGGGAGCATCACACCTTTTGAGAAACCGGTAGTTCCACTGGTATAGTTGATCATTGCCAGTTCTTCAGGATCGTCTACGTGATACTTCACGTGTTCTGGTCTGAAATACTTAGGATATCTGTGTCCGAACATTGCATTGAGGTTCTCGCGCGCATAAGTCAGTTTCTCAGAGCGCGAGATGACAAGCGAATTGTCCGGAAGATAGATGATTCCTTCCAGCGAAGGCATCTCCTCTGGTGTTATCTCTGTAGCTACCACGTCACCAACGAACAGAAGTTTGCTTTCGCTGTGGTTCACGATGTTGTGAATCTGCTCAGGCTTAAATTCGTTCTGTATAGGTACGACAATGGCTCCGTAAGTAATAATGGCCAGGAAGGCTACTGCCCACTGGCTACTATTTCTTCCGCAGACGGCAATCTTGTCGCCCTTCTTTACATCGCTGTTTTCGAACAGGATGTGTAGCTTCTCAATCTTTCTGGCAATATCGTGATATTGGAGGGTTGTGCCCTTGTAATCGGTGAGCGCATCCAGATTCCAATTCTTGATAATGCTGTTCTCAATATACGAGTTAAAACTTGGTATTGAATTCATTGCACAATTTACAAAATTTTGTGCAAAGATAATGAAAATAGTGCACACTGCAAAATAAAATGTGCACTATTTTCAAAAACTATATAAAATAATTAGTTTTTTTCCTTTTTAGTCTACATATTGTGGTGTTATAGACTGTATTTTACTCATATCTCATTGATTTGGCTGGATGGATATGAGAAATCAGATAGCTTGGTGCTACGAGCATGAAGATGCTTATCAGCAGTGTAGCAATGTTCAGGGCTATGATGGCAAGCCAGTTGAATTCTACCGGAACGGTACTTACATAATAGGTCTGCGCATCGAGTTTGATGATGCCTGTAAAGTACTGGAGGGTAAGAATGCCGAGGGCGATGATGTTGCCCAGGAGCATACCCTTGCCGATGATGAAGACGGCAAACCACAGGAAGGTGTGGCGGATGGTCTTGTTGCGGGCACCCAATGCCTTCATTACGCCTATCATGGAGGTGCGTTCCAGAATGATGATGAGCAGACCGCTGATCATGGTGACGCCGGCTACTATCAGCATCAGACCGAGAATAATCCAGACGTTCAGATCCATCAGGCTCAGCCATTGGAAGATGTTTGGATTCAGGTCCTTGATGGTAGAACTGCTGTAGGTTTCGCCATAGTGGTCTACCGTGCGGTTCACCTTATTAATAATATAATCTTCAGTCTCGTTGAGCTTGTTGAAGTCGTTTACTGTCAGTTCTGCACCGCTCGCCTGGTCTTCTTCCCATCCGTTCAGCTTCACAGCAGTATAGAGGTCGGTGTATACCATTACCTCATCATACTTCTTCAGGTTGGTCTGATAGATACCCTTGATGGTGAAGCGGCGCATACGCACACCGTTGCCATCAAAGAAGTAGGCAAAGATGCGTTCTCCCGTCTTCAACTTCAGCTTATCAGCCATCAGCTGTGAGATTAGAATCTGGTTATGACTCGCTTTGTCATCAAACTTAGGGATGCTGCCTTCGATCATGTTCTGATGGATAAAGGTAGAATCGAAATCAGGTCCTACACCTTTGAACATGACGCCCAGGAAATCGCTGTCCGTCTTCAGGATTCCCTCTTTCATGGCAAATTTCTGCACATGTTTTACGCCAGGTATCTTTTTCAGTACGTTGACCATCGAGTCGTTCATGACCACCGGATACTGGTTTTGCTGCTGCAGCGTCATGAAGTCAGCCACCTGTATATGGCTTCCGAATCCTATCACCTTGTCGCGTATGGTATGCTTGAATCCGAGCACAACGCATACCGACATAATCATAATGGCGAGTCCGATAGCAACACCGGCAGTGGCTATATGAATAGCAGGGCGAGAAACTTTACGTTTATCGCCCTGATCGCTATATAATCTCTTTGCTATAAATAGAGGAAAATTCATCTTTTGTAATGTTGAATGTTGAGTGTTGATAGTTGAATGTTGAATGTTGAGTGTTGAATGTTGAGTGTTGATTGTTAATTTAATCTTTGTGTCCGTTAGGCAACTCAACATTCAACATTCAACACTCAACATTCAATATTGTTATAGTCCTTCGTCTTCCACTCTTCCCGGATAAGCCTCAAGTGCCTTACCCAGAACCACCAGAGCACGCTCCAGATCGTGTTTCTTCAAGACGTAAGCTACACGAACCTGATTGTGACCGGCTCCAGGAGTCGTATAGAAACCAGAGGCTGGAGCCATCATGATGGTTTCGCCCTCATAGTTGAATTCCTCCAGACACCAGCGGCAGAACTTTTCAGAATCATCGATAGGCAGTTTGGCTACGGTGTAGAAGGCTCCCATAGGAATAGGAGAGTATACGCCCGGAATGCGGTTCAAACCGTCTATCAGGCACTTACGGCGCTCTACATACTCATCGTATACGTCGCGGTAGTACTCTTCAGGAGCATCCAGAGAAGCTTCGGCTACAATCTGACCAATCAGTGGAGGAGAGAGACGGGCCTGGCAGAACTTCATCACCGCCTTGCGGATTTCTGCATTCTTGGTGATGAGGGCACCTACACGGATACCGCACTCACTGTAACGCTTCGAAACAGAATCGATGAGAACCGTGTTCTGCTCGATGCCTTCCAGGTGCATCGCACTGATATAAGGACTGCCGGTATAGATATACTCACGGTAAACCTCATCAGAGAAGAGATAGAGGTCGTACTTCTTCACCAGGTCACGAATCTGATTCATCTCTCTGCGGGTATAGAGATAGCCCGTAGGGTTGTTAGGGTTGCAGATCAGAATGGCACGGGTGCGCTCATTGATCAGCTCCTCAAACTTCTCTACCTTAGGCAGGGAGAAACCTTCTTCTATCGTTGTGGCGATGGTACGGATCTTGGCACCCGCCGAGATGGCAAACGCCATATAGTTAGCGTAAGCAGGTTCTGGTACGATAATCTCGTCGCCAGGGTTGAGGCAGCTCATGAAAGAGAAGAGTACAGCCTCAGAACCTCCCGATGTAATGATGATATCATCGGCAGTTACGTTGATGTTGAATTTCTTATAGTAATCTACAAGCTTCTCGCGATAGCTGAGATAGCCCTGACTTGGAGAATACTCCAAGACCGTGCGGTCTATATGCTTCAAGGCATCTAGGCCACATTGAGGAGTTGGAAGGTCAGGCTGACCGATGTTGAGGTGATATACCTTTACTCCACGTTTTTTTGCTGCGGCAGCCAGAGGAGCCAACTTTCTGATAGGTGACTCTGGCATTTCAAGACCGCGTACAGATATTTCTGGCATCTTAAAATATTGTTTCTTTCTATTAATTATCCGTGTCGAAAATTGAATCCTATGACCTTCTGGTCTTTTCAATTTACGCTAATCGGCTGCAAAGATAAGAAAATTAGATGAGAATTGAGAATAACTTTCGGTTAAATTTTATTTTTTGATTAAAAACTCTTTAAATATGTCGCTCTTTGCTTTCTTTTTTATAACTTTGCACTTAATTTCAAGAAATGTTATAAGATTATACGAATTAATTAAAATAAGTAAGAAGAAAATTATGAGAAGTAGAACAAGTACATGGTTTGAGACCAAAGTGAAATATCAGAAGACAATGGAGGATGGTTCAGAAAAGGTTGTTTCTGAAGCATACGTAGTAGATGCTTTGAGCTTTACCGAGGCTGAGAGCGCCATCATCGATGAGATGTCGGTTTATGTAAGCGGCGAATTGAAGGTGAGCGGTATCGGCAAGGCTGGCTACGGCGAAATCTTCTTCAGCGATGTGGATGATGATGATAAGTGGTATAAGGCTAAACTCCAGTTCATCACGATTGATGAGAAGAGTGAGAAGGAGAAGCGCAGCAATGTTACCTATCTTGTTCAGGCTAAGTCTCTCGCCCGTGCCCTCCGTTATATTGATGAGGTGATGGGCAAGACCATGATAGATTATGATGTGGTTGGTTTGAACGAAACCAAACTGATGGATGTATTCGAGCACCATGCTCCTAACGAGAAGAAAGAGGAGAAGAATGATGTGCCTGAATACGAGGAGCAAAAATAATTGAACTATGTATGATGTAAAAGGAAATCTCCATGAGGTGCTGGGCAGTTTGCCTGCCGGCGTCCGTCTCGTTGCCATCAGCAAGTTCCATCCCAACGAGTATATCGAGGAGGCTTATGCTGAAGGACAGCGTATCTTCGGCGAGAGTCATGAGCAGGAACTCGCCAAGAAGGTGCCTTCACTGCCTGAGGACATCGAGTGGCATTTCATCGGTCATCTGCAGACCAATAAGGTGAAGTATATCGCACCTTATATCTCGATGATTGAGTCGGTAGACAGTCTGAAACTTCTCAAGGAGATTGAGAAGCAGGCTGCCAAGCACGATCGTGTGGTGAAGGTTCTTCTGGAACTTCATCTGGCTGAGGAAGATACCAAATCGGGTCTTTCTCTTGATGCTTGCCGCGAACTCCTGGAGGCAGGCGAATGGCGGGAGATGAAGCATGTGCAGATTTGTGGCATCATGATGATGGCATCTAATACAGATGATGAGCAGCAGATTGCTCAGGAGTTTGATGAGGCTGCCCGGTTCTTTGATGAGGTAAAGGCCAGATATTTTGCCGATGATGATGCTTTCTGCGAGCGCAGCTGGGGTATGAGTCACGATTATCATATTGCCGTCAAGCACGGCAGCACGATGGTTCGTGTAGGTACCACCATCTTCGGTCCTAGAATATATTAAAATAATAAGAGGGTGTGTCATTAAACATGACACACCCTCATTGTTTATATAGTTAGTATACTATCTTCTGTCCCTTGCTGGTGATGTAAATCTTGCCCTTTTGTGGAACGGCAACCTTTCTGCCTTCCAGATCAAAATAGGCTGTCGGGCTGTCTTTACCGATGATGACCGAAGAGATTCCGGTAGGAGAGAAGTTCTTGAGATAATCGAAGGTTACCAGACCGGTTGCTTCATCCTTTGTGATGTTGTAGAGCGGATGACTCGTATCAACACTGTTGTTCAGGGTGATACTGGTCAGACTGTTCACCTCATACTCTGTAGCAGAGCCCGCCTTGTAGGTTGGGAACGGGTCGTTCTGAAGACTCGTTATAATATCAGCATCGCTAACTTTCTTGTTATAGCTGTTGTATACCATTCCGTCTGCAGGAACAATCATGACCCTTGGCTTACCTGTCGTGTTGTTGGGATTATCAAACAGATTAACCGATGGCAGTTCATCGTAGTCGATGCGCCATACCAGCAATCCGTAACCCAGAGCCTCCTTGTACCATCCCTCGTTTCTGATATTCTGCAGCAGCAGGTATTCGCCCTGGCTGTTGGCTATAATCTTGTATGCATCCGATGCCTTGTCGTATGGTTCCAGCTTGAGCTGCTTCGCCTCGGTATCAGAAAGGAGGGTAGGCTGTTTCCATCCTACGATGCTCTTCTCCCATGGTGAGTAGGGGATAGGCTGGTAACCGTCAGCCTGATAACTGCCCATATCCATAACGTCCCAATATTCAGGACTCTGGTTGTGCTCTGTAATGCCGTTGGTAGGATAGATGTCTGGCAAACCGAGGGTATGCGAAAATTCATGGCAGAAGAGACCGATACCATTGATGAAGTATTTACCGTCTTGGGTATCTGCAGGCTTATTGTTCAGCTCGTTGTTGATGCCGAACCGACGTACTTTTTTTCCGTCATAGGTTCCCAGTCCTCCTACGGTACCCGATTTCGGCCAGAGACAATCGCCTGAATTACCTGAGATGCTTTCAGAATAGCCGGCATAGATTACTTATACGAGGTCAACATATCCGTCGCTATCGCTGTCGTAATCGGCAAAGTTAACCTTGCCGTCTACCTGCTGGCAGGCTTCCTTAATCATCTGAGGAAAGTTGGTGTCACTGCCGTCTCCACTTCCGTTCTTGCCATAATAAGCTGAATTCTTGCTTACCGTAACAGGACCCACTACATCAAACTGTGGTATGAACTGGTTATCGCTCATATCAGCGAAATATTGCTGTACGCTGCCGTAGTTCTGGCAGTATTTCTCGTTGGTGATAAACACTTCTTTATCAGCCTCAGGCATAGCTTCTCCCTTCTTTCCGTTGAGGTAATGGTTGAATGTTGCAACCGGATCCTTACTCTTGAACTTCACATCCTGAAACTGCACCAGAAGTACCAATGCCTTCGGGCTTCCCTTATGAGGGAAATAGCTTGGGCTCCATGTTCCTATTTCTGAAGCTCTTGTAAGATTCTCTGAAGAGAAAACACGGGTTTTTCGGGTGTTCAGCTCTTCGGCAGTTATCTTTTCGTATTTTCCGTCTTGGGTTTCCCGCAGGGGCGTACCGTCCAGCAGCATGTAGTAGTGGAAGGTTTCGTCGCCATGCAGGGTAGCACATGCCATGGTTCCATCAGCCAGCATAATCTTGGCGATGCCCGGTTTCGCCTTTACGGCATAGAGATTGGCGATGCCCAGGAAGGCGAGCGCCAGAGAGATGATTGTCTTCTTCATAAACAGTCAGGGTAGATGGGGATTATTTGTAAAAGTATTGTCCTTTCTTCTGAGTCTGGCGTCCAAACTCGATGGCGTGATGCGGACAATGGTGATAGCAGGTAAAGCAGGTGAGGCAATCCTTGTGATGCAACCATTCCGGATATTCTCCATGCCCGCCCTTGATATCGCCTACAGGACAGACGTTGGCACAGATGCCACACTTCACGCACTTGTCTTTCTCCACATGAAACCGCTTGTCGGTGATGAGCACCTTCTCAAAGAATCCGCCCACAACCTTGGTGAAGAACCAGGGAATAGGACCTTTTACCAGACGGTTCACGCCCTCTTTCCTGTCGAATATCTCTTCGCAGATAACCGCCAGTTCCTGTGCCGATTTCGATTTCTTACGAACTTCGCGCTCCTTCGGATCAACATCCATGAAAGGAAGTCCTACATAAGATTCCGGCATGATGAGCGAGTAGGAAGCAGAAACCTCCGTGATGCCCAATGCCTGAAGCGATGCATTCAGCGCAATCGTATCGTTGAGGTTTTCGATGGTGAGTCCGATGCTGTCGCCAGCAGTACAGACGCAATAGGCGAAAGGATGTTTCCTGAACGCCTCCTTGTCTTCAGCAGTAGCATCAGGAGTTTCTCTCCATATCTTCATCTTCCTGATAAACTCCCTTACAAGGCGTGGAACCCTCCAGCCATGTACGGGGAAAACGAATCCGAGCCGTTCATTCTCTTTCAGAATAAACGGCTCGGCTATATTGTGGCTTGAATCATCCGCCCGCATATAAGGGGCGATAGGAATCAAGTCTTCGTGTGTAGCCGCTGCCAGTCTGGCTGCTGCCCACTTGGTATTTCCTGTTCCTGAGAAATAGAAAATCATGCTTACTTTTAAATATGTATTGAGCTAGATTATTTCTTTTCTGTCATAACACCTTCTATATAGAGACGTGACATTTCTACATTGCCGTTAGAACGGACGGTGATGCTCTTCTTGAAATGACCAGGGAACATGCCCTTGCCGTTATAGGTAACACTAATCTGTCCCTTCTCGCCTGGAGCGATAGGCTTCTTGGTGTAAGAAGGTATGGTACAGCCGCAGCTGGCAATAGCCTGGTTGATAATCAAAGGCTTGTTGCCCACATTGGTGAAGGTAAAGGTAGCCTTCTGTACCGGATTTGACTCTTCGAACGAACCGAAGTTGTGTATCAGTTTGTCGAACTTAATCTCTGCCTGAGCAGATGCAGTAGCTACAAGAGCCACCAGCATAGTGAGTGTCAATATGATTCTTTTCATCTTCATATCCTTTCTTCTTTTTTATATTTTCTCTTTAATTTGCTTCTTATTTTTATTTAATTCGATGCAAAAGTACATATAAAGTTTAGTATTACGTTACTTTTTTACATTATTTAAAACAATTATGCCTTATATTTCATGTTACAGCCTTCTTTTCAGTGGAAAAGTGGGGGCGCAATACTCCTCATTTTGAAGAAGTTTGCAGATTCCTGAACAAAAAATCCCCCAACCTTAATCACTTAAGATTGGGGGAGAGCGTAGAAAAAATAATAAAGTATGAACAATATCAACTGAATAGAGGGCTAAATGTGGAATTTGATTTCATTCAGCCAAGCCTGAACACTGAAGCAGGGACAGGACTTGTGGACGTTCGGGAGATCACGATGACCTAGGATCTCGGCTTCGGGATAGTCTACGCATAGACTCGTCAGGAGATTCTGGAGTGACTGCTTCTGAGCCTTCGTACGGGTATCTGCCGGATTGCCGTCGGCGTCGAGACCGCCTTCGTAACAGATGCCGATACTGTGTGCATTGAAATGGCGGGCGTGGGCGCCGATTTCTGACTCGGGACGTCCGGGGTAGATGACGCCGTCTTTCGTGATGTAATAGTGATAACCGATGCCGTGGAAACCGCGGGCTAAATGACAGGCTTCGAGCTTTTCGAAGGTGAAGTCCTGGGTGATGCGTGTGGCAGAACAGTGGATAACAATAAGTGAGATTTTTCTTGTGTTTTTCATAGTGCTGAATCTTTAAAGGGTTGAAACTACTGGCAGCTCTGCACACAAAAGGCAGAGGCTACGGCGGTGAGAACGGTAATGACGAAATTCAGAATTTTCTTGAGTGTTTCTCTTTTCATTTTCATTTGATTTAAGGTTAATAAATGGATTGGGGACTCGGATTTCCTATATCCGGGCGATACTGGAGAAGGAAGGCTGACAGGATGAGCAGATGGGCTTGATAGCGCGTGTTTCAATGATGCTTGCTATATTGATGAATAGCCGGGGGTGCTATAGCCGAATCCCGGACTGCATCCTGTCTAAAACCTTCTTTCTTCATCTACTGGCGAGGGGGTTACTCCAGGCCGTCGCTACCATCGGAGCCGCTGCTCCCGGTGTTGCCTGATCCGCCTGTCTGGGTTGAGTCACCACCCTGGTTTGTGCCGCCACCCTGGGTGGTATCGCCTGTGTTGTCCTTGCCGCCGTCTGGTGGAGTAACATCTCCTGTTACGGCTGTGGCCTTCTTCAGGGATGCATCGAGGTTCAGACTGTTTGCCTTGAACTCACCGGTGCCACGGGCACGGAGCTTCAGTCCGGCAATGTTCTTGGTGATGCTGAACTCCTTCTCGGAGGCAGCACCTTCCTTGTTCTTGATGCCGATGCTGAAAATGGCGAGGTCTGGAATCTTCACGGCGATACCCTGCAGAACCAGTTCTCTTACGCAGCTCACCATGTCGGTGAGCATACCCTTGATGGCTCCCTTTGAGAACGGGGTGTTGTGACTTTCCATGTGCTCTGCGAGTTCATCAAGACCATAGGTCTGGGTGATTACAGGGTAGGCGAAAAACTTGCCGTTAGCGGCGCTCAACTTCTCGTTGACATACTTCTTTAATGTGTACAGAATCATAGTGTCTTCATTTTTAAGGTTAATAAATTGTGTTTGTGTAGTAGGGGGCGCTGCGCATTGCCTCTTGGTGGTATGAGATGTTATCTCTGAACCACAATGCAAAGATACGAAATCGGTGAGGGGTCAACTCACAGTTGCTCATACTTGCTCATGTTTTATCATACTTTTTCATAGATTTTTTTTCTGGAGTTTATAAGCCCATTATAATCAATCATCATTTGCTTGAATCTTGCAAAAACAAGTAAGTCTGCAAAAGCTATGGATGGCAGTCTCCTTATCGCACTTTTAAGGGGTGATGTGCAATATAATAACAGTTTTTTATCAAGCTGCTAAATAAACTTAAAATTCACTGTGTTTATGCGGAATAGTGATGTATTATAATTACCTTTGTAATTAAATATGCATCTGCATATGGCAAATAATAGACTGATAAAATGACAACAGACAATAAAGACAACAAACTCTCAATAGGAAGTAGCGATTATGCTGAGATACTGCGACACGCTGTCGCAGTAATTGAGCATGCACGGACAGAAATAGCCCGACATGTCAATGGCTACGTATCTACCGCCTATTGGGAGATTGGTCAAATGCTTCATGAGCGCAAGATTGAAAGTGGGTATGGTGACAGCGTTGTAAGAAGATTGTCAGCAGACCTGAAAGAACGATACCCGAAGATGGGTGTTTCACCACGTCAACTTTGGAACATGAAGAAATTTTATGAACGTTACGCGGGACATGATGAAAAAGTGCTACGCTCCGTAGCACTTTTGCCGTGGTCGCACAATCTGCTACTGCTGAGCAAGGGATTTAATGATGCAACCACGCTATATTATGCTCAGGAAACTATAACCAAAGGTTGGAATCGTGACTTGTTGCTCAATGCCATCAAACTCAATATGTATGAGACACAGGCATTGGCACGAGTAGATAACAATTTCGACCGCACTCTTCCTGCCGAACAAGCACAGTATGCCAACGAGGTGTTTAGCAGCAGCTATAATCTTGGCTTCTTAGGTGTGACAAGTCCCATTTTGGAGCTTGAACTTGAAGACCGCCTTGTAAAAGCTATCACTCGTTTCCTTATGGAACTTGGTAATGGCTTCACTTTCATTGGCAACCAGCATGTATTGGAATACAATGGTAAAGAAAGTAAGGTCGATATGTTGTTTTTCCATCGTGGACTGCGCTGCCTTGTTGCTGTTGAATTGTTATGTTGTGCACAACATAACAGGTCATATGTTGCGTAGTCAATTATGTTGGCTTCACATCAGAAAAGCTTATCCACAAAGGATTCTTTTGATTTCTACACAACATAGATTTTGACTACGCAAAGGTACTATATTATTTTAAACTATCCAAAAAATCCATCAAGTTTTTATCATCTTTCCAACGATAATTCGTTTTTTCGGACTTTACTTCACAACTTTTAAGAGCTTTTGCCTTCATCTCCATATTTACTTCTGCATAAATATTGGTTGTCTCTACAGATACATGACCAAGCCAAGCCCTTATGGTGTTTATGTCAACGCCAGCTTGCAGTAAATGTGTCGCTGTTGTATGTCGGATCGTGTGTGGTGTAACTCTTTTACCCTTTATCGAAGGCATTACTTTCGACAAAGTATCTGCATGTCTGGTAACCATTTCGTAAACGCCAAACCGACTCATCGGCAAATGTTGGCGATTAAGGAAAACGTGTTCCTCTGAGAATCTATCGGCAATGATGCCTCTCAAAGCCTTGCAAGTATCATCCCACAAAGGGCATCTTCTAGTTTTCCCGCCTTTTCCCAGTATGCTGACAACAGCCAATCCTTTTCCTTTTGGCAAGTAAACATCCCCGATTTTCAACGAGGCTGCTTCTTCTGCTCGTGCTCCTGTATTGTACAGAAAGAGTAGCAGCACGTAGTCTCTCCATCCTTGTTCGATATTTTTTGCAGGTGTGTTCAATAATGCGTCCATCTCAGATTTCTCCAAGTATGTTATCTGTGTCCTTGGAGCTTTCTTCACCGGTATGTTTCTTATTTCTCGACACCACTCTATGTGCTCGGGAGAGTTGCTGGCAATGTATTTTGCCAATGCTATGATAGCAGATAATCGTAGATTCCTGGTCTTTATGGAACACTTTCTGCTTATTTCGATGTCATTCAGAAAAGATGTTGCAACCTTTGAGGTTATATCCGTCACAAGTATCTCCTCTGCTCTGATGTGTCTGTCTTTACAGACAAATGAGACAAGCTGTTTAATAGCGTCCCTGTATGCTCTCATCGTATTTCCCGAGAGGTTGCGGATGTTGGTCAGATAAGTGCAAAGAAAAGCTCTTACCCAATATCCCAAATATGATTTTTTTTCATGTTTCGACTTTCCCATTTCTATATGCGTTAAAAAGATTATTAGCCTCGCTAAGCAAATCGTCTGTCATGCTTAGATAAACAGAAGTGTTAGAGATGTGGTCGTGTCCAAGATAGGTGGACAGTGAGTTCAACAGTCTATTGACATCTTTTCCGGAACGGTACCATTCCGTCAGGCGATGCACGGCAAATGAATGTCTCAGGTCATGGAGCCTCGGTTGGTATCGGGTGCCGTCAGTTCTTTTGATTCCAGCCATCTCCCTTATCCGTTCGAAGGCATTCCGAACCACGTCGATACTCAATCTGTCCATGTTCTTGTCCAAGAACACAAAAGTCTCGTTATCAGACGGCCAACCTTGTGCTTTTCGCCAGCCCAGAAAGTCGTTCAGCAACAAGACCACTTGGTCGTTGAAAGGCACCATTCTTGACTTGTAGAACTTCGACTCTCGTATCACCAGGTATTTTTCACATAAGTTCAAGTCTTTTAGCTGCAGCGAGATGGTCTCACTGATTCGCAAACCTAACACATAAGTGAGCTTCAATATTGCCTGCACGCATCTTGGTGGAGTCTTGCTTTTGTTTTTCTGATAGCTCAAAGCAAGTTCGAAGATTCTCTTCAGCTCCTCCGCTGAGTAGATGTACGGCTTGACATGTTCCAGAGCCTTTGGTTTTTCCTTTGGAAGGACTACTTCTTGCATGTATCCACGAACTATTGCCCATTCGAACATCCACTTCAATGAAGAGTAACGCAAGAACCAACTGGCGGAAACGATATTGTTTGGACTATACAAAAATGCCGTGCAAATCTTCTCGTCGATGCTCATACATTCCTTGTCTTCACCAATGTATCTGGCGAAGCTGCGCAATATTACGGCTGGCGACTGATATTTTTCTCCCAAAGAACGACGATAGGCGATATATGCCTCCACTAAATTACACACTTTCATAACAACCCCTCCCAATTCATGTCAGCGACCTCACGAAGTGAAGTCATGTCGGTCTTAGCGTAGATTCTTGTAGTGTCCAGGCGCATGTGTCCAAGCAAGTCTGCTATTTCCTTGAGGCTATACCCTGTGTTTATAAGATGTGTGGCACAACCATGCCGCAAGGAATGCGGACCATAGTGGCGTAGGTTCACTTGGCGCACCACCAGTGCGTCCCTCACCATCTTGTAAATGGAAGAGGTGGAGAGCCTGGAGTGTGGGGCACGTATGGTCAAGAAAAGGTGCTCGTCCTTGGCATGGTTATAGCGCACATCTTTCAGGTAGGAGATGATGGCATTTCCTGCTACGGTAATCAGCGGCAGAGTCTGAGACTTGCACCCTTTTGCACGGTTTAGGTGGATTTGCTCATTGCGCCAATCAATGTCTCTAAGTTTGAGATTCGCAACCTCGCTGCATCTCATACCGTATATGGACAGCAGCAAAAAAATCGCATAGTCTCGTTTCCCCACACCACTTGCGGTGCTTTTTTCCATAAGAATGTTCTGCACGACCTCCCAAGGAACGAAAGAAGGAACGTCATCGTGGCGATACTGCCTCGGTGCATTCATCGACATTGCCAGCACTCCAGAGTTCCACCCTTTGGTTTCACCATAGGCGAAGAAATTACGAAGGACGGATATTATGCCTGCTATGGTACGACGGCAACACCCGTTTTCTTTCTTTCGGATTGCGAGATAATTGTCTAGTGTTTGAGGAGTTATGTCTTTAAAACTACTAGGTGAAATCGTAACCATGAAGTTCTTGATCATTGAATAGCGACTCTCTATCGTATTCAAGGAAAAGCCTTTCTCATCCTTCAACCAGTCTAGGTATTCCATGACAAAAGGTTTCAAAGGAAAGTTGTCTGCTTTTCTTATGTATACGCCCAAGTGTATCAGCCAGTCACGCACAATATTGATGAAACGCTTTCTTGCATATTGTCCATCAACACTATCCTTACCACTCTTTTCCAGGGAAGCCCATTTGTCTGCGGCAGACAACAGTTCCTCCTCAGTAATACTATGCGACATATTTGGATGAAGCAAGTCAATGGCATGCAAGTGATATGCGGCGATTTGTCGAAGCGTTGATGTTGCAGCCCCCATTCTTTCCCATTTCTCCAAGTGAGATGTTCTCTCATCCTTTAAGGGATAATTGAGATAGCGTAGCTTGTGGTGACTTCTGGAAAACAATCTGTTCAATATGCAATCCGTGGTGACATAGCTGTAATCCATTCTACCTATGTGTGACAACCATTTGAAAGCTATACTCTTAAACTTGCTTACAGAGCTAGGAGAAAAACGACGTTTCATCGGATGGTTCTTGATTGTATGTGCCCAACATTCTGCATTTTCGAAAATCTCTTGAATGGAAACCATACGATTTTCATCGTCTGTTAATCTCAATTCTTGTACTATCAATAACAAATAGTCTGCTATTGACAACAAATAAGAATGGCTCAATCCTTTCTTATACATAAGCGTCAGGTATTCTTCTCGTTCCTTTAATAGAGGAGCATCTAAATGCTTTTGGAGATACCATTTGCGTCTAATAATATATTCAAGCATAAACCACAATATTTAAGGGTTAGAAAATAAATGAATTAACTCGCCTCAAATATAGTGAAATTTTAAAAACAGACAATTAAACGTTTAGGAATTTTATAAAATTATGTTGTGTAGAAATCAAAAGAATCCTTTGTGGATAAGCTTTTCTGATGTGAAGCCAACATAATTGACTACGCAACATATGACCTAAAGATAGGTCCTTTCAAACCAGAGTATGCAGGTAAGATGAACTATTATCTGTCTCTGCTTGACCGTCTTGAACGTGGTGCTGACGAGAACCGTTCCATAGGAATCATACTTTGTGCGGAGAAAGACCGTGTAGAGGTGGAACTCGCACTTGAAGATTTGGGAAAACCTATTGGAGTGGCGGATTATCAGTTGATAGTACCGAAAGAGAAATTACAGAAAGTCCTTGCTGATGAGATAAAGGCATTTAGTGAGGAAAAGAGAAACAATTAGGGAAACAAACAATATGGACTCATTATATTTCCTTCAGTTTGCATGTTTCATCTTCATGCTCATCAATGCCCTTATCCTCGGCATCACCCACCTGCACATGAAGTGGACCAACCGACGCTATGAGTGGTCACGCTGGCTGATACTTGCAGGTATGATGGGACTTGCCATACAATATCTCTTGCAGATGCACTTGGGTTTTCGTGCGAAAAGCGATGACTTGGGAGCTATTTTCAACATTCTTGTCTATACCCCATGCATCACCACTATCTCCATGGGCATATACAACATTGAGGCGACCCATGCCAACCGCCGAAAGATGAACATCGTCTGCGCTTGCATTTATGCCGCTATCATAGCAGTTTTCTGCATAGGCTACAGCAATAGCGGAAGTCTTAACATTGGCAACTGGCTCTATGCGATGCTCGTATTGTTCGGCGCAAACGTAGCGTATTGCATCTATATGATTATGATTGAGATGCGGAAACGCAAGAAAATGTTAGAGCTGATGACTGGTGGCGACATGCTGCCCTACGTGCGATATGCCCGAGCCAGTGTCTTCGCCCTGTTCTTCTCTACCCTTACCATGCCTTTCGTCATCCTCTCTACCACCTTATTATATATAATAGGACCGTTGGCTCTACTCTCTATCCTTTTCTTCAACCTGAGTTTCGTGGCATTGGGCTACAATTACGTTCCTACCGAGGAACTCTTGGATAAGGAGGAAGAAGAAAGCGCAGCCATAGCAGATGAAGAAACAGAAAATGGGGGAGCGTCTTTGGAAAGCTCCAATGGGGCAGGATGCAGAACCTATAGGCGATAAAGAAAATTTACAGTCAGTTTCTCAGGAGCGTCAGATGTTCATCAAGGAGAAGCTCGACAAGTGGTGTGCTGATTTGGGCTACAAAGACACCACAGTAAACATGTTCACCCTGTCACGCTCGCTGAACATTTCCAAGAACGAGTTATCACGCTACTTCACATCATGCCTTAATTCCACCTTCCGCATCTGGCTTGCCGAGGTACGTTTCGAGGCGGCAAAGAAGATGATGCTCGACTATCCCGACTATAACAACGACATCATTTCTGCCGAATGTGGCTTCTCTTCCCGTTCCTATCTCTATCGCATATTCAAAGAGAAAGAAGGTTGCTCCCCAACTGTCTGGAGAGCGAAAATACAATAAAATCACGCCTTAGGTGTCTACTTCCCCCACCAAGTAGACACCTATTTTGTAGGAAGTAGACACCTAAGTGGGGCAAGTAGACACCTTTTTCCGAAGAAAAACACTATATTTGCACCATGGAAAATATAATTCAGACTTTCACGAAAGAAGAACAAGCCATTTTTTTCGTGGCATTGTTTCTTCTGATTTTCGCCCTGGTCATGAGCTATGCCATGGTTCAAGACTACAGGATGTATCTTGATGAGAACTACAAGGCTCGCTACAGCTTCTGTGATTTCATCAAGAGAGAACGCTTTTATATCTATTTGCTGTTTGCATCCATATTTATCAGCCTGACAAATCTCTTGTATTTTCTGGAGTGAGCTTAACAATAAGCAGAAAAATTTAAATAACAAATATAATATTAATTTATGAAAAAATTTACCAATCAATTCAATGGGTCGCATGCCGACCGTATGAACTATGGGGGGGCAAAGTTCTGTAGATTTGCCCTATTCCCATTGATGTTGTTCATGTTGCTGTTTGTGCCTACACGTATGGTGGCGCAGACCCCAACAGAAGACTCACGCTATGCTTTGTTTAAAAACTTGGAGGGTATAACCGATGTTACCATTACTGACAATGGCAGTTATCCTTGGCAGGAGCTGGACTTGAACGCAGAGGGAATGACAAATCTTGGCTTCACAATTCCAGAAGGAAGCAAAGGACTGATGTCAAGTAATTATAATGTGGACGGAAGTTCTTCAGAGACTGTAGTCAATTTCACAGTAGAAAAGCCTATGTTATTGACATTTAAGTATCTCGTTTCTTCTGAATATAATTTTGATAAAGCCACTATTACTTTAGATAACAAAGAGCCTTGGACGATTAGCGAAAAAAAGCAAATAGAGATTAAAGCATTATTATCTGTTGGCGAGCATTCTTTGAAGTTGTCTTACACAAAAGATGGCTCAGGTAATGAATATGCCGACCGCACATGCATATACGATCTGAAAACAGCAACCACTTTTTCTGAATATGTTGCAGACTACGTTGCTACGAACTCTACATTGACTTTCAAAAAAATCACTTCAGACAATCTGGAAGGTCTTGATTTAAGCCGTTTGGCTATGGTAGATAACATCGATGGGGTGCAAGATGTGTGCACTAATTACAGTAGTATCAAGAATATCGTTTTCGATGAGAGTTTCAAGACTTACGCTCCTACATCGTTGAGAGAATTCTTTAAAGGCTGCGAAACCTTGGAAACAATTTCAGACCTTGAATATTTGAATACAGCGAAGGTGACGGATATGGGCAAAATGTTCCATGGCTGCTCCGCTCTCACCTCTCTCGACCTCACTAACTTCAACACAGCGAATGTGACGTATATGGACAATATGTTCGAAGGCTGCTCCGCTCTCAAATCTCTCGACCTCACTAACTTCAACACAGCGAAGGTGACGTATATGAGCTGTATGTTCATGGGCTGCTCAGGTCTCGAATCTCTTAACCTCACTAACTTCAACACCGAGAATGTGACGGACATGAGCTGGATGTTCTATGGCTGCTCCGCTCTCAAATCTCTCGACCTCACTAACTTCAACACAGCGAATGTGGATTTTATGATCCATATGTTCTATGGCTGCTCCGCTCTCAAATCTCTCGACCTCACTAACTTCAACACAGCGAAGGTGACGTATATGAACAATATGTTCGAAGGCTGCTCCGCTCTCACAACCATCTACGCCAGCGACAAGTTTGTAACGGACAATGTTAGTAACGGTTCTGATATGTTCACTGGTTGCAAAAGTCTCAAAGATTATAGCGATAGCAAGACCGACCACACCTATGCCAACTGCGGCGGCACGGATGGTTATTTTACTCCTGGTGGATGTGGGTATGCCGAGTTTGACAATGCTACTGGAACTCTTACATTCTGCTACAAGGGAGTCAAGCCCGAAGGAGCTTATGACCTAAATGTGGGTGGAAGTGATCCTGAATGGAAAACTCTAGGAACTAATGTCAATAAGGTGGTCTTCAATGCTTCGTTTGCCAATGCAAGACCCACGAGCTGTTATTACTGGTTCTGTGGCTGCTCTAAACTGACAGATATAGAAGGCATCGAGAATCTTAACACCGAGAATGTGACGAATATGAACTCTATGTTCGATAGATGCTCAGCTCTCACCTCGCTCGACCTCACTAACTTCAACACAGCGAAGGTGTCGGATATGAGCTATATGTTCATGGGCTGCTCCGCTCTCACAACCATCTTCGTCAGCGATAAGTTTGTTACGGACCGGGTTACTGATGGTCGTGATATGTTCCATATGTGCATCAATCTCATCGGTGCCATAGAATACGATGGAAGTAAGAGCGACCACACTTATGCCAACTACGAGAATGGCTACTTCAGTCCGGAAGGCGGATTCCATGCGTATGCCGAGTTTAACGAAGGCACAGGAACGCTTACATTCAGACGCGGCCTTTCCAAGCCTGCAGGTGCTTATGATTTAAATGAAGGTAACGCTACACCTGAGTGGAGGAAAGAGAAAGAGCCCGAACATAACAATGATGAATTTATTGTTCCTGGTGTCAAGATTGATATTAGTAAGGTAGTCTTCGATGCTTCGTTTGCCAATGCAAGACCAACGAGCTGCTATAAGTGGTTCGATATGTGTACCTCTCTGACCGAAATTGAAGGTATTGAGAATCTGAATACAGAGAAAGTAACAAACATGGGCTCTATGTTCTCGGGTTGCTATGTGCTTAACCCGCTTGACGTCTCTAACTTCAATACTCAGAACGTGGAAGATATGAGCGAAATGTTTGTTTCCTGTATGAAACTTAAATCGCTCAACGTCTCTAACTTCGATACTCAGAAAGTGAAAAATATGAGCAGTATGTTCTATAACTGCAATAGTCTTACCTCGCTCGACGTCTCTAACTTTAATACCCAGAAGGTGGATAATATGCGCGGTATGTTCTCTAACTGCAAAAGTCTTATCACGCTCGACCTCTCAGAGTTTGATACTCAGAATGTGACAAATATGAGCAGAATGTTTTGGAAAAGCTCTGCTCTTACAACCATCTATGTCAGCGACAAGTTTGTTACAACAAAGGTAAGTAGTGGGTCTGAGATGCTCAAAGACTGCACCTTGCTCAAGGGTGCAATAACAGAATATAGCGATAGCAAGACCGACCACACCTACGCCAACTATAAGACTGGCTATTTCACCAAGCTGGTAGGTAAGAATGGTAATGAGAAGATAGGAGCAGCGGGAGAAATTCTTGCAGCTGATAATCTCACTCTTGACGACAACAAGGACTTCGTAGCTAACGAGAAGTTCGCAGTCAAGGCTGCATCTTACAGCCGAGTTATCCCTGAAGGTTCTACCTGGGGAACGCTCTGCTTGCCTTTCGCCATTGACCAGAGCAAGGAAACAGAATGTAAGTTCTACAGTCTCACAGGTATTGACAATGATAGTGATTGCATCACCCTTGAGAGTTATGAAGAAGGAGCAAAGATTCCTGCCGGCACTCCGGTGCTCTTCAAGATGAATGAGGGTGTGCAGGAGCTCGAAATTTCTGCACAAAATGCAGAACTCGTTAAAGAGCCAGTAGCTGGAACAAACACAGATGTCAACCTCGTAGGTTCATTCACCAAGATTGGCGGCAAAGACAATCAGGGTCTTGCAGACACCGACTACATCATCGGCAAGGATAAGTTCTGGCTTGTCTCTGAGTTGAAAAAAGATGGCAATAGCAAGGGCGTGGGCATCAAACCGATGCGTGCATACATCCATCCAGCCACAGCATCTCAGGCAAGAGCAGCCATGCTGAGCATCGGAAAGGGTGATGGCACTACTGCCATTGACAACCTCAACGCTATCAGCAACGATGCCAATGCAGAATACTATGATGCGAATGGTCGTCGTACCAATGGTCTGCAGAAGGGCTTGAACATCGTGAAGCGTGGCAGCAAGACTTATAAAATCATGGTTAAGTAAAGGACTTTAAAATCAAAAGAGTATGAAAAAGAAAGAATATACAAAGCCAGAAATGCAGGTGGTAAATATCACCTCTTGCACCCTCCTCGCAGCCTCGACTATGGGTCAAGGAGGCAATGGTGATGATAAACCAGAATTGGAAGAAGGCTGGTATTATGGTGAGTAACAGTCATTATAACGCCTAACGGCAAAATACAAGGGGGTCTATATGCCACGATAAAAAGGTGGTGTATAGACCCTTAATTATATGGTGATATTCGTAATCTATATCTCCGCTTTCAGCAGCTTTATATCCTCTGCCGTCAGCCCCGTCATATCCATGATAGACGCTTCATCCATACCCTTTGCCAGCACATCTTCCTGGCAATTTCAAGGCTTCGCTGGGACATGCCTTCTTTCATGCCTTCAGCTCTGCCTTTTTCCATACCTTCTTCCATTCCTTTCTGGTACCTGTCATCCAGGAGGTACAGGAGCTTCGTGGCATCAAAGCCAAGGACTGCTATCGTTTCTATACCGACATCAGAAGACGCAAAAACCATAGCCATACTTACTTTCTAGACAGAATGCAGGAGAAGTTGAACGACAAAATGCGAAAGGATGATGAATTGGAAAGAATGAAACGTTAAAATGGCATGAAGTTGGTATTTGGAATTTTTTCGTAGAAATTCAACAGAAAGTTAACAAAAAGTTTGGTAAAGTGAAAATAAAAGCATAATTTTGCAAATTAAATAAGTACATAACATTAAAAACAAGAAGATTATGGCAATAGAAATTAAAACAATACCTGTCCTTCATGGTGAGGCAGCAGCTCGTTTCGTTGAAGCGGCTGATGAGGCATTGGAAAAGCGTGGCTCCATTGACTTCTCCAAGCAAGTAGCCAAGGCACGTGCTATATTAAAACGTTCAAAACTGTACATTTAAAATGTTAGAGCAATGTGATTTTATGGAACTGACAGAGGAAGTCTTGCAGCAATGCAAAGGCTTCACTTGTAAGGATGAGGACATAACAGAGTTCTTCACCCAAGACTATGCTGACTATGCCTATCAGTTGCTTGGAAAATCATATTGTTTTGTTAAACCAGATACATCTGAAATAGTCTGTGCATTTACAGTTGCTAATTCGAGTGTAAAAGTAGATTCACTTCCTTCAAACCTTCGGAATAAGCTTAATAGAAAGATTCCGAATGCTAAGCGAAGACCGCAGTATCCAGCAGTGTTGGTTGGACAGTTGGCAGTAAGCGATTTGTTCAGTGGGCATCATGTGGGAGATGAATTGTTGGATTTCATCAAATCATGGTTTATAGACCCATTGAATAAAACAGGATGCCGATATGTCATTGTTGATGCCGTCAACCATTCGAAAGTGTTTGAATATTATCAACGAAATGGTTTCAAGTTCTTGTTTTCGTCAGATGAGGAAGAATGGACCTTTTTGCATAACAAAGGTCTAGAGCCAACAACTCCGATAGAGCCGATGAAGACACGACTGATGTACTTTGATTTGATTTATCTTCGCACAAAATAACAAATAAAAGATGCCCTAATTTAAAGGAAATTAAAGCAATTGGCTGCAATCAATATACTCTTGATAAGCTAAGAAGTGCTATAGTTCCAAGGGTCTATACACCTCGACAAGAGGGTGTATAGACCCTTTTTCCTATTGCATGATGTCTTCAGGTAGAAGTATCTTAGCTTCTTCGTTATTATATTCCATCATGTTATGCTTTATTATTATCGTTCACAAAGATAATCTTTCTGAACGATAATTCCAAATATTTGAGTAACAATTAGTTGCATGTTATTGTTATTTTACTATTAATCGGAATTATTAAGTAGTATTTGCATGTTTTTTACTGGATTTAAGGTTGCTTTTCATCGATTTTCTTCATCGGATTACGCGGAATTATCCGATGAAAAATCTGCGCCATCTGCGAAAACTGCGTGACTTTAAATCCAAGCCAAGAATCTGTGTGAATCTGTGAAATCTGTGGGACAAGGTGGAAGACTTAGTCTTGACTTGCGTGCGGAATTTCCTCAGAGTGAGGGATTTTCCAGGACCAACTTGTATGATATCAAACGGTGGTTTGTGCTCTATTCAAGTCAAATAGAATTTGTCCACCAGGCTGGTGGACAATTTTCCACTTTTCACTTGTTTGCTACTGCGAATGTCGGCTGTACGATATAAAGAAGGGTCTATACGCCACCCGTTCATCGTGTCATATAGACCCTCTTTCTGTTGTTTTATGGTGTTGCTATTTTCATCTCCGTATCAACGCTTAGTTTGCACAAATTACTCATTGCATAGAGTGGAATTACATCTACATGGCGAATGGCATCCTGGGATTCTTTATCAACATACTCAAACTCTCCGAAATTCTCTAGGGATGTACGAACAGCATGATGAAGAGCCTTCTTTCTCATGAATAGCCATAAGCTTTGCATGCTGCCCCTGGTAGTGGCTTTCACTTCTATCGGTAAAACCATACCATCCTTGGCTTCCAGAAAATCAATCTCAGCATTGGCCCCTCTTGACAGATTCTGCCAATAATACATTTCTGCCTTCTGGAAACAGTCGTGGTTCTTGACGAGTTCCAAACCAGCAAACATTTCTGATGCAGCACCTTTATTGACGAAATCAACATCCGAAGCTAAAAGTACATTGGCAGCAGGAGTACCCAACATGGTTTGCATCAGTCCCAAATCCAAGAAAAGATATTTCCTGTAGCTGTCATTCTCTTCAGCTCCAAGTGGAACGCCATTTCCATCACTATGGGTCACCGGCTTTATGAGTCCTGCCAAGGTCAATAAATGAAGTGCGTCTTTGATAACCGAAGAATGAACATCATCGGCCACCTGCCTATAGACAAACTTACTGCCAGCCTGCAAAGCTACGGAACGCAAAACCTTTCTCAATAAAGCCGGAGATACACGCGACTTGTACTTGGCAAAATCATCCTGATAGGTATCCAGAATATCATTATGGACATGAGCGCATTCTATGTAACTGTTAGTCTCTATCCATTCTGTAACTGCGGCAGGCATACCACCCACCAGATAGAAAGTCTTCAACTGGTCCACCAGTTTATTATGAACGGCCTCTGGAAGCGGAGATGAGGGTGAAGCCTGCTGCTTGTAACTCACCGTGGTATCTAGTCCCTGTGCCATGAGAAATTCATCAAAGGAAAAAGGGTACATATAGAGTGAGCGTATTCTACCCACTCCAAAGGAAGGCAGTTCTTCTAAGGTGAATTCCAACAAAGAGCCAGCAGCGATGACATGCAGTTCCGGATAATCTTCTTTGAAATAACGGAGCGACATGATTGCTTCCTGGCTCACTTGTATCTCGTCTATGAAGAGCAGTGTTTCACCAGGTATCACTGGGATGCCGGTAGTGGCACTTATGCTTTCACACGTTCTATGCACGTCAATATCCTTTGAAAAGAGTCCTCTTATGGATGGCTGGCTCTCCAGATTGATCTCTACAAAGTACTTGAATTCTTTACCAAAGTGGCGCACAGCAGAAGATTTTCCTACTTGTCTGGCTCCACGTATCAGCAGCGGTTTTCTTCTTTGAGAAGCCTTCCACTCCAGGAGTTTTTTATCTATAATTCGCTTGTAATATGTCATTTTGTATAATTTATTGATTTACAGTGCAAAGATACAACTTTTATCCAAAAGTCAAGGCAAACAATAGTTAATTTTATCCAAAAGTCAAGGCTAAAATAATGGCTTTTTATCCAAAAGTCAAGGCTAAGAGCCTAAAACTGCCGTCATCAAGAATCTGTGTCGCCAAAATCGTGATGCAGCATTCTCGCTTGAGGCGGATTGCAAATCCGCAAGGAAATAGGTCGAGCCTTTTTTGACGTCGGATTGCAAATCCGCCGGAACGCCTAGCGGGGGTGCGTTTCTTCTTTACGTCTGGTGTAGGAAACAGGATTAGGGCTCACCGAGGAAGTAGAGGATGTAGGAGACTTGCATCGGGGTGAACTCCTTGCAGTTCTTGCCGTAACCGGTGGCGGCGAGCTTCTGGAGAAGGTCGGGGATGCGCTGGATCCATCGCATCAGGTGAGCACTGGCTACTGCTGGAGTAGCATCGGGAAAATACAGGAGAGCTAGCTCTTGCTTGGTATAACTTCTTAAATCCATAGTTTTGTTTGATTTTTATGAGGGTTAATGAATGAGGAGGCGGTTCATAAGCTACTGACTTTTGCATCGTAAGCCTCTGACTTTTGAACCATAAGTCTCTGACTTTTGAACCGTAAGTCCTTGGTTTCCGTTTCGGAAGTAACTGGCTTTGCTATGACACATGACACTTATGACAGTGAATTCTGAAGATTTGCTCTCGCGCGGGCAGGCAGGAAAAATCAGGCCGAAAGTTCCTGCCTGCCCGCGTGCGAGGCGAAAAGTTGAAAAACTAGTGTCATAAGTGTCATAGTGTCATAATCTGACCAGTTGGAACCGATGGCTTGGGAGCGGCTAGAACGGGGCATCATCATCGGATTGCGGCGAGTTGATGCAGAGGGATACCTGGTATGCCTTGATTTCCTCGGCAGTACGTATAATCGCCCTGTAACCACGGTTGTGGGTGGTGCGCATCTTTTCGAATCCGAGATCATTGAAAGCTCTGCCCAACTTGGTGCTGCTCAGCTTCTGGGAGATGTTGCAACTGATGATCTGCATCGCTCTGGCTATGGACACGAACTCCCCTGTCTCCGCCTCCGTTGGCTTTCGGAAGTAGAGATCCACAAGTTCCTGTTCTAGTCTAGGCGCCTCAAAAGCGCGGTTGTGCCGGTTCTGCTTTTCTATCTCCTCATCGGTGAACCAATAGCGGAAATCACTCTTGTAGAGGGCGTAAGCCTGGGCGTAGATGCCTTCGTAATTGAACGGATGCTCACGGGGCGAGAGGATGCTCTCTATCTCGTAGGGCAGCCAGCGACGGTTACCGGTAGGGTCGCTCAAAAACTCGGGATTGTTGCCCGTGCCGCAGAAGGTGTTGATATGCTTGCGCTGCTCGGCATAATGGCCGTATGCCGCCCTTTCGTTGGTATACTGCATCGTTACCACAGCCTTCAGCTGGTTCAGTTCCGACGGACTCATCGTGTCGAGCTCTTCATAACAGATGAGTGCATACTGCGAAAGGGCGATGATATCATCCTTCGTCATGCGCCTGGCATTCGCCTTCGTATAGAAGTATTGCTTCAGTTCCGGCGGCAGGAGATAGTTGAACCAGGTGGTCTTGTAGGCGCCCTGTTTGCCGATGAACACCAGGATGACATTGTTTACGGCACCTTCGTCTATCCATCCTGCTATCATCGCCACGAGCCATTTCCTGAGGGCTTCACAGAAGGGCATCACGGGGTCTCCCTTCATCTTTACCGTGGCAGCGAGTTCGGCTATATAGTCCTTGTCGCCTTCCTGCCAGGGTGGGAGATTCTCCAGATAATCGGTGAAGGGATTGTAGGGCGGGCTATAGTCGCTCTCGATGACATTGATCATGTCGCTCTTGCTCACCCTTGCGGTTAGCGACATGTTGCTCCATAGCGTATTCAGATTGCGGTCCTGGAGGATTCGCCATTTCTCCTTCAGATACTCGTAGCGCAGTGTGATGAGGTTGAAGCGGAGTTTAATATGCCCGTCGAGGTAGTCTTTGATTTCATCTACGGTGGCATAGGGAATCTTTCCGGTTTCTGCCTTCGCCTTCTGTGGGTGAGAGGTGTTGTCGTAGCACGATTTGAACACCTGTTCTACGTCGTCGTATTCGGGAAACTGCCTGATAGCCCACTGGGTGGCTTCTTTCCTGTCGTACCGTTTCTTAGCCATCATGTAGCCCACCCGCATCACATACTGGTTGTGGTTGCCGGGTTCGTACCTGATCTTTTCGCTTTCCAGCTTGGGTTTGACGATCTGCTCGTAGTAGTCGGCGATGCGTTCCTGTTTCTTTTTCTTCTGGGCGGTCTTGAGCGTAGCTGAATGGAAATGGCTGATTTCCTCGGCGCTGAAGGCTGTGGCTTCGCGATTGAAATAGACTTCGGGGTCGTAGGCGAGTCCGCTGAGCCTTGTGATGTTCTTGCAGAGCGGATCGCTTTCCTTGCCGATGAGATGCGCGTAGTAGTCGTTTCCCATGGCGAAGGCGGCGGGATAATCATCGCCTTCGTAGCGGTAGATGACGCGCAGTCCGTTGCCGCTCATGGTAACGTAGCAGAGCAGGGTGTGGGCATCGTGGCAGATTCTCTCTTTGAGCGAGTGCAGGGTGCCGTCATCCGGTTTTTCTGTGATGTGGTCGAAGTCGACCAGTGACAGATGTGTGAGGCTCCGGATGTTGTCCTTGCCTTTTCCGCCTTCGAAGATGCAGGCTACGGCAAAGAGGGGTGCATCGTGCTTGTACGACTTATTCCACGTTTTCCGGTAAGACTCGGTGAAAAACCTGAGTTTCTCATCTTCCTTCATGAAGGTTACCAGGCCTTCCAACTGGCCAGGTGAAGGAATCTTGCTGGCCATGTTAATGAATGTACTGATGTTCATAATCTCCTAAAAATATTATATTGTTTATACAATATATGTATCGGTTATTCGTTTCCTTATAGGTAAGCAGATTGTTGTATCTGTTTTACACGATGCAAAGATAATAAAAAGAAAATAAAAAAGAGTTCCCGACGTCGGGAACTCGTTTATATATTTTCAAATAATTTAAATAAAATTACCATGTTCTACGACAAATTTAAAGTAGACAACAGCCGTTTCGGTGCTGTTTTGAGTGAAGAAATGAAGAACCATAACATTACTGGTTCTCATTTAGTGGCTTGTGCAGACATGCGCAAGGAAAACGTTTATGCAATCTAAAAGGGTAAGGGCGATTATCGGCTCAGTGTTTATGTGAGGATTGTTTCTGCTCTTCGGTACTTTATCGAAGATCCGAAAGAATACGAACGAGTGAAGCAACGTCTTATCGAAGCAGCCTTCGATGATGGTTACTTTTATAACAAATAATTCTTTTGAATTGGATTTTTTTAATTAAAAAGTGGAATCCGGCGGTTGCCGGATTCCACTGATATCTTATTTTCACCCTGTGCGGGTGGAATTTCGCAGATACTTTAACCTTTTGTTACACCAGAATTACAGAAAATATGGGTGATGTGGGGTGATTAGTAGTCACTCCATATGCCTTTTATTGCCACAAAGGTTCATTTTCCCAACCAGAAGGAAAACCAAGGGCAGCCTTATCTACTTCTGGAAATGTGGCAAAAAGTCTGTTCATCTTATCAAGCATATCGTTATTTGGAGATATGATGTCAAGAAAGTACTTGATGATGCATATATCAAAGTACACTTTCAAAGGATCTGTCGGCAAGGTAATCCAAGGACGTGACATTCTGATTGGCATGGTAGCACGAATAGAGAATATCCTATTCCATACACGTGCATGATGACAACATGAGTTTCTTGTTACAGTGATGACGGTAAGCCAAGATTCAAAAGGTGCAACTTGCAAGCCAAATGACTGTGCAATACGCTTCTTTATCTTCTTATTCTTGATGTTGGAATAAATATTGGTGATTACACCAAATGGCAATATCTCGGTCAGCATCCATGAAGGTGGGTACTGATTGGTATATGTCTCTTTGAAATGGTTGATGAAATCCTCTTTTGTATGGTTCAGTTCATCTTCTATAAGACGTATAGAGCGATTGAACTTGGACGGATTTGAGAAATTGTTGGCATCAGTCATCCAAAAAGGGTTACCTGTCATTTCAGTTCCAAAGTTGACGATAGCGCAACGCACTGCAACCTCTATCTTTTCAATTTCATTGAACAATAGTAGGCGTAGCTTCTTGTCAAAGCGATACAACCTCATAACCTTACCGAAAGTTACTCCTTGCTTGAATAGATGTTGTTCCTTGGGAATAGAAAGCAATGGGTACATGTAGGCAGACAAACGATAGTAACCGATGTGGGAAAGATAATGCACAGCTTTTTCCTCATCGGTTATCTCCATACCTCTTGTTTTGAGTAGCTGCACTAACTCATGGGGCGTGGAATATGTTTTTATAAACGGAATTCTTGTTGCCATATACCCATAAAAACAAAAACGACCCGCACATTTGAGCATCGTTGAGAGGCTTGGCGGGTTCTCGTGCTGCAAAGATACGAATAATCATTGATAATACAAACTTTTTAGCAGGAAAAATTACGCAAAAGTGGAATTCTTTGATATATTTATATTTAATAATGTTAAATCAAACCTTAAAACCATACTTTACCGGCAAAACAAAGTGGTTTTCAAGATAAAAGTTTTATCTTTGTAACGTCTATACCCATACAGGAAGCCCCGATGGGCAGAGGCAATCCTTCGTGCCTTTCATGGTATCCTCCATGGTTAGTCCATGTACCCTTGTAATTATAGATGTAGTCACGTCCTCCCGCTACAATCACCTTGTAACTATTGAGATACCTTGTCTTGATGACATGTTTAATGGCTTCTTTATCCATATACTTCATCAGATTGTGATGAGGTTGCAAAAGTAAACTGTGTCAAATTACTTTGGTTGTAACTTGACACAGTTTTTTTATATCCCCAACTCTTAACGCAAGAACTTTCCGGTAAGGCTTGCCTTGCAGGCAGCTACTTCTTCCGGAGTTCCGGCTACAACGAGATTGCCGCCTTTATCGCCGCCTTCCGGACCGAGGTCGATGATATAGTCGGCACACTTGATGACATCCAGATTGTGCTCAATCACAACCAGCGAATGGCCCCTTTCTATCAGGGCATTGAAGGCATGGAGCAGGCGCTTGATGTCGTGGAAGTGAAGACCCGTGGTAGGCTCGTCGAAGATGAAGAGCGTAGGCTCCTGTTCTTCCTTACCTATGAAGAAGGCGAGCTTTACACGCTGATTCTCACCTCCCGAAAGCGAACTTGAATTCTGACCGAGCTTGATATAACCCAGACCCACATCCTGAAGCGGCTTCAGGCGGTTTACGATGATGCGGCAGTTGTCGAAGTCGCCCTCATTGCGCTGCAACTTTTCATCGCTGAAGAACTCGATGGCCTCGTTTACCGTCATGTTCAGCACATCATTGACATCTTTTCCGCCATAGCGTACCTCCAGGATGTCGTGCTTGAACCGCTTGCCCTTACAAGCCTCGCAGGTCAGCGTGAGGTCTGCCATAAACTGCATCTCGATGGTAACATATCCCGCACCCTTACATTCCTCGCATCTTCCGCCTTCGGTATTGAAAGAGAAGTACTGCGGCGTGAATCCCATCTGCTTAGCCAGTGGCTGGTTGGCAAAAAGGGCACGTATCGCATCGTATGCCTTCAGATAAGTGGCAGGGTTGCTGCGGGTACTCTTTCCGATAGGGTTCTGGTCAACAAACTCTACATGATGGATGCTCTTCCAGTCGCCTTCCATCGATGTATATTCGCCTGGGGCATCTGCTACGAGGTCCAGACGGCGACGCATGGCAGGATAGAGGATTCCCTTGATGAGCGAACTCTTGCCTGAGCCTGATACGCCTGTTACACAGGTGAATACGTTGAGCGGTATCTTAACATCGATGCCGCGCAGATTGTTCATCCGGGCTCCCTTGATTTCGATATACTGGTTCCATGCACGGTGGCTCGTTGGCGCCTTTATCTCCTCGTTGTGGGTCAGGTACTTGATGGTATAACTCTCCGGATATTCAGCCAGCAGCTTTTCCTGTTCTGCCTTATCGGTGGTTGAATATTCTGATGACGGACCGGCGTAGACTACTCTTCCGCCCAGTCTGCCGGCATCCGGACCGATATCGATGAGATAGTCGGCTGCCCGCATAATCTCTTCGTCGTGTTCTACCACAACCACCGTATTGCCCAGTTGCTGCAGTTCTTTCAGCACCTTAATCAGTCGGGCGGTATCGCGGCTATGGAGTCCGATACTAGGTTCATCGAGGATATATACGCTACCCACGAGCGATGAGCCCAGGTTGGTGGTCAGGTTGATGCGCTGACTCTCACCGCCGGAGAGGGTGTTGGAGAGTCGGTTGAGCGTAAGATAACCCAGACCAACATCCAGGAGGAACTGCAGGCGGTGGGTGATTTCGGTGAGCAGACGCTTGCTGATTTCCTTCTCATGCTCAGAGAGCTCCAGTTTCCTGAACCATTCGCTCAGGTTTACAATCGACATCTCAACCAGTTCGGTGATGCTCTTTCCGCCAATCTTCACATAGTTGGCTTCCTTCTTGAGTCGCGTACCATGGCAGTCAGGACAAATTGTCTTTCCACGGAATCGGCTCAGCATCACGCGGTATTGTATCTTGTACTGGTTCTCCTTTACCATTCTGAAGAACTCATCGATGCTCACCCTTTCCTGCTGTTTACGTTTCTTCTCGCCAGGCAGACCGTGCCACAGCCAGTCCTTCTGCTGCTGAGTCAGTTCGAAATAAGGCTTGAAGATAGGGAAGTCGTATTCTGCCGCTCTGCGGATGAATTCCTTGAGCCACATACCCATCTTTTCGCCTCGCCAGCAAACCACACATCCGTCATATACGCTCATCGAAGTGTTCGGGATGACGAGTTTCTCGTCGATGCCTATTATGCTGCCGAAACCTTCGCAGGTAGGGCAGGCTCCGAGAGGAGAGTTGAAGGCAAACATATTGTCGGTAGGCTCTTCAAACTGCATGCCGTCGGCTTCGAACCGGGTAGAGAAGTCGTAGCAGATATTGCTTGGCAGGAAGACGAGGCGGCAGGCTCCATCGCCCTCATAGAAGGCAGTTTCGGCAGAATCCATCAGTCGGCTGATATCATCCTTCTCATCGCTTACCGAAGCACGGTCGATGACCAGAAAGATTTCTTCATCCTTCTGCTGCATTCTCTTTCTCAGTTTATCGCCGCTTACTTCCAGCAGATCCTTGTCAGCCTGCTCCATGAAGTCTTCTATGCGCACGAATTCACCTTTTATATATATACGCGCGTAACCTTCCTGGTTGTACATCTCCAGCTGTTTGCCCAGACTGCGCCCTTCGATGACGTGGATAGGGGCGAGGATGACAAACCTGGTACCCTGGGAATACTGTCGGGTACAGGCGAGTACATCTTCGGTAGTATGGCGTTTTACCTCCTGTCCGCTGATAGGCGAATAGGTCTTTCCGATGCGTGCGTAGAGCAGTCGCAGGTATTCGTAGATTTCGGTGTTGGTGCCCACGGTAGAGCGTGGGTTGCGCGAAATCACCTTCTGTTCGATGGCGATGGCTGGTGGCAATCCCTTGATGAAATCACATTCCGGTTTGCTCATACGTCCCAGAAACTGGCGTGCGTACGAAGAGAGCGACTCCACATAGCGGCGCTGGCCCTCAGCATATAAGGTATCAAAAGCCAACGATGATTTTCCCGATCCGGAGACGCCCGTAATGGCAACAAACTTGCCCTGAGGTATCTTCACATCGATATTCTTGAGGTTGTTGGCTCTTGCCCCTTTTATTTCTATATATTTATCTTTCCCCATTTTTTTTTACCTTTTTACCTTTTTACTTTTTTACCCTTATTCATGGTGGTAAGGTTCACCTTTTATAATAGTACATGCGCGATAGAGCGCCTCGGTAAAGATAAGGCGCACCATCTGATGCGAGAAGGTCATCTTGGAGAGGGAGATCTTCTCGTTGGCGCGGTCGTAGACAGACTGTGAAAAGCCGTAAGGACCGCCGATGACAAAGACGAGCCTTCTTGCTGTGGCCTGCTTGCGCTCTATCCATTTGGCAAACTCGATGCTTCGAAATTCCTGTCCATGTTCATCCATCAGCACCACCGTATCCGAAGGCTGGAGGAGTTTCAGAATCAGTTCTCCTTCCCGTTCCTTCTGCTGCTGTTCGCTGAGACTCTTGGTGTTCTTGAGCTCAGGAATGGTTGTAATGTTGAAAGGCATATAATGGGTGATGCGTTCAGCATAATCCTTGATGCCCGCAATGAAATGCTTGTTTACGGTCTTTCCGACCAGAATGAGTTCTGTCTTCATTTCGTTGGCGTTTTCTTCCTATACACTTTACACTTGAATTCTTCACTGAAGTTTCGCAAGTAAGCCCCACACGCCCTGAAAGGGCAGAAGCTCCTAGCCCAGGGCATCGCCCTGGGTGTTTATGGGCGCAAACCTGTCGCCCTGTAAGGGCAAAAGCTTTCAAATACCTGGCAATATACAAAGCTTTTGCCCTTACAGGGCGCCTTGCTGATTGCCATTATACCCAGGGCGATGCCCTGGGCTAGGAGCTTTTGGGCCTTCAGCCCGTACTTGAACCACATGCGAAACTTCAGTTCTTCACTCTTCGTTCTTCACTTCTTCTCGTCCCTGTAATATCCTGTTCCTATTCTTTTCGGATTCTTCGGGAACCAGCCTTTCTCGCAACGTTGTCTCTGTTCGAAGAGTTCACCGATGCTCCAAAGACATGAAGCACCTACTACGCCCAGTATGGCAGAGAAGAGCACGTTGGCAACCAGGAAGGCAGCTCCGATGCAGATGATGCCCGCAACGAGGAAAACCCACCAATAGCGGGTGCCCGTATAATATTCCGTCTTCATGACGATAGGGTGAAAGATACCTATTATTAAAAAGGTGGATACGGCGATGATGACGCCCGTGTAATATACTTCCATATTCTATTTTTTTATATTTTGTTCATTCAACTTTTGCTATCTTACCAATACAATATTGCTAAATATTAGCCTTATTCTATTTTCAATTCCATTTCAAAGTGCAAAAATACAAAAAAAACTTCATTCTTGCTTGGTTTATCAAAATTTTTATATAACTTTGTACGCAAATAGAGAAATTATGCATTGTTTTCGTGCACATCATTCTCGATAAGAATTAATTAATTACATAATATAATCAAACTATGGCTAATAACGCAGAATTGATCAAGCAGTGTGAAGAAAGAGCACAGCAGTGGCTCACACCTGCTTTTGACGAAGAAACTCGTAAGGAAGTAAAGGCAATGCTCGACGCAGAGGATAAGTCAGCTCTCGTTGATGCATTCTATCAGAACTTGGAGTTCGGTACTGGTGGTTTGCGCGGTATCATGGGCGCAGGTACCAACCGCATGAACAAGTATATCGTTGGTATGGCTACCCAGGGCTTTGCTAACTACATCCTCAAGGCTTTCCCTGGTGAGGAGAACCTTTCTGTAGTGGTAGGTCACGACTGCCGTAACAACTCCCGTCTCTTCGCTGAGACCGTAGCTGCCATCTTCTCTGCCAATGGCATCAAGGCTTATCTCTTCGAGAGCCTCCGTCCTACACCAGAGATTTCTTTCGCTATCCGCGAACTCGGTGCAAAGGCTGGTGTCAACGTAACAGCTTCTCATAACCCTAAGGAGTACAATGGTTACAAGGCTTACTGGAGCGACGGTGCTCAGGTTCTGGCTCCACACGATACAGGTATCATCGAGGAGGTAAATAAGGTTACTATCGACCAGGTGAAGTTTGAGGCTAACTGGGATAAGATCAAGATTATCGGTGGTGAGATGGATTACGACTACATGACAGCCGTTCACTCTGCTATGATTGACCAGGATGTCATCAACCGTCAGAAAGACCTCAACATCGTTTATTCTGCTATGCATGGTACAGGTCGTGTCATCGTTCCTCTCTGTCTGCGTTCTTGGGGCTTCCAGAACATCAATGTAGTTCCTGAGCAGATGGTAGTAGATGGTAACTTCCCAACAGTGGTTTCTCCTAACCCAGAGAATGCAGAGGCTATGACCCTCGGTATGAAGCTCGGTACCAAGTTGAACGCTGACCTCGTGGTAGCTACCGACCCAGATGCTGACCGCCTGGCTATCGTTTGCCGCGACGACAAGGGTGAGTGGATGATTATCAACGGTAACCAGACAGCCATGATGTTCTGCTACTACATCATCGAAAACAAGAAGAAGTTGGGTAAGTTGAAGCCAACAGACTTCCTCGTAAAGACCATCGTAACAACAGAGGTTATCGCTGAGATTGCCAAGAAGAACAACGTAGAGTTGCGCGACTGCTACACCGGTTTCAAGTGGATTGCACGCGAGATTGCTATCTCTGAGGGCAAGCAGCAGTACATCGGTGGTGGTGAGGAGAGCTTCGGTTTCTTGCCATACGATAAGGTACGTGATAAGGATGCTCCTGCATCTATCTGCCTCATCTGCGAGATTGCAGCATGGGCTAAGGATCAGGGCAAGACTCTCTACGACCTCCTGATGCAGATTTATGCAGAGTATGGCTTCAGCAAGGAGTTTACTGTAAACGTAGTTCGCCCAGGTAAGACTGGTGCTGACGAGATTAAGCAGATGATGGCCGACTTCCGTGCCAACCCTCCACAGGAGTTGGGTGGCAGCAAGGTGGTAACCTGGAAGGACTACCAGAGTCTGGAGACTAAGCATGCTGACGGCAGTGTAGAGAAGCTCGATATGCCTGCTACAAGCAATGTACTCCAGTGGTTCTGCGATGACAACACCAAGGTAAGTGTCCGTCCATCAGGTACAGAGCCTAAGATTAAGTTCTATATTGAGGTTAAGGATCCTTCATTCAAGTGCGCTGGCTGCTACAACCGCTGCACAGCTGCTGCAATGGATAAGATCGAGGCTATCAAGAAGAGCCTGAAGTTAGATTAATTTCATAGGAAATCATATCATGGCGCTCCGGTAATTATTACCGGAGCGCTTTTCGTTTCAATAGCCGTTTATTCTTCTCGAAATAGGGTAGCAAGTTACCCTCATTATCATGTTTTTACAGAAAAAAAGCAAAAAGACTTGCATATTTTCTGATTTTTATTTACCTTTGCACCCATATTACAAAATTATAACATATAATTATACTCTTATGGGAGGCATTTTCGGAACTATTTCCAAGAAAAGCTGTGTCGCTGATCTCTTTTACGGCACAGATTACAACTCACATCTCGGCACACGCCGGGGCGGTTTGGCAACCTACAGTAGTGAGAAGGGCTTCGTGCGCTCTATCCACAATCTGGAAAGTTCATACTTCAGAACGAAGTTTGAACCTACACTCAACAAGTTTGAAGGAGCTACATCGGGCATCGGCGTGATTAGCGATACAGATGCCCAGCCACTCATCATGAACTCTCATCTTGGCCGCTTTGCCATTTGCACTGTAGCTAAGATAGTAAACAAGGATGAACTTACTCAGCTTCTGCTCGAAAAGAACATGCACTTTGCAGAGATGTCTTCGGGTAGTACCAATCCTACTGAGTTGGTGGCTCTGCTCATTATTCAGGGTAAAACCTTCAGAGAAGGTATCGAAAACGTTTTCCATCACATCAAAGGTTCCTGCACCATGATGATCCTTACCGAGGATGGCATCATCTGTGCGCGTGACAGTTGGGGACGTACTCCAATCATCATCGGCAAGAAGGAAGGTGCCTATGCGGCTTCCAGCGAAACCACCTCGTTCCCTAACCTCGATTATGAAACAGCATATGAGGTAGGACCAGGCGAAATCGTGAAGATTACAGCTGATGGCATGGAGCAGATCCGACCTGCCAACAAGAAGATGCAGGTTTGCTCTTTCCTCTGGGTTTACTACGGATTCCCTACATCTACCTACGAAGGCAAGAATGTAGAGGAGGCGCGTTTTACCAACGGCTTCAATCTCGCCAAGAGTGATGATGTTGAGGTAGACTGCTGCAGCGGTATTCCTGATTCGGGCACGGGTATGGCGATGGGATATGCTGCCGGCAAGGGTGTGCCTTACCAGCGCTGTATTGCCAAGTATACGCCTACATGGCCTCGCAGCTTTACTCCTAGCAACCAGAGCATGCGTTCACTGGTAGCCAAGATGAAGCTGATTCCTAACAAGGCGATGCTGAAGGGCAAGCGAGTATTGTTCTGCGACGACAGTATCGTGCGTGGTACCCAGCTTCGCGACAATGTGAAGGTGCTTTTCGACCAGGCTGGCTTGAAGGAGTGCCACATGCGTATTGCATGTCCTCCATTGGTATATGGTTGTCCGTTCATCAACTTCACTTCTTCAAAGAGTGATATGGAGCTGATTACCCGTCGCATCATCGAGAAGTTTGAGGGCGATGCCAACAAGAATCTTGAGAAATACGCTACCACCGGTTCTCCTGAGTATCAGAAGATGGTAGATGAGATTGCCAGCCAGTTGGGCTTGACTTCCCTGAAGTTCAACACCATCGAGCAGTTGGTAGAGGCTATCGGTCTTCCAAAGTGCCAGGTATGTACCCATTGTTTCGATGGCAGCAGCGCATATACTCTGAATGAGTTTGCTGATGAGGAGTAGGATAAGAATATAAGTTATTGATAGATTAGAAGATAGGTCTAGCGAACCCGTGAAACGCGGTGTTGCTAGACCTATTTTATTTTCCTTTTATATGATATCGTAATACCCTCTGCGAAATAAAACTGTCACAACTGTCATGTAACGCTTCTGGGTAGGAAGCGTGAGGGCTAAATATATAGCTTTCAATCACTTGTGATATGATACGAATGCAGACAGAATCGGAAAATAATGTGGTTTATATTGTTTTCTTCTCGAAAAATTTGGTAGTTACGAAAAAGCAACGTATCTTTGCAGCACATGTTTAGTAAAAAGAAAAAAGTATGAGTGAAGTAAAGCCATATAAATTACCGGAAGAAAAAACAAGTATAGTTTCTGATTCCATGGCAGTCCGTATTACTCCTGATACGGATATTGTTACCTTGCGCCATAATGTGATGGATGCGGTGTATGCTACAACAGATCAGAATGCTTTGTATAGTTGTTTGGTTTTCTTGTCAAGTCAAAAGCAAACTTTACAATCTTCAGTAAAGAAAGAACTTTTGAATCGTTTAGATGAATTGTCAAAGCTTCCAGATGGTTGGGATGGTGAAGGTAGTCTTGCTCTCTCAAGAAATATCGTGGATTTTGTGAAGCGAATTATTCTGCTAGCTACTGATACTAGTCTGCAAAATTGGGTAGCTTTTCCTGATGCACGAGGTTGTATATATTTAGATTACACGGAAGACAATAATATAGCAGGTGTTACTATAACCAATCATCAGGTTGTAGCATTTATCAAACGGGATGGTCATTTGTCAAAATTCAGTTTTGATAAGTTGGATGAAAAGGAAGTATTGTCATTATTGGAAAAAGCTCATGGATAAACTGATTTCTGAAATAGCAGACGATGAAAAGGTTGCAAGAATCCTGTTCTCGCCTTCTCATATTTATAAAGGGCGTGTTTCGCCGAAGGCTTTTAAACTTGAAAAGTTGAAGAGTGGTGCTGAAGACTATATTTCAGTATTAAGATATAATGCAGATCAATTAGATTCTGTATCAGCTGTTTTTCGTCCTAGAACGAAAGGAGACTCTCGATATGGATTTACATTTTTAAATGTTTTGGATGTTCGAAACCTGGATTATGAATTTAACAACAGAAGGGTGGAGCTATTGCCAAAACCAAGCAAGCGATTACCGTTACATGCTGGAATCTTTTTATCAATTGATGGAAGATTGCAGACTGCCGATGATGTTTCTCCTGATATAGATTTTTTCCAAAAAGAACTTGCCATGCTTTGTGATGGGGTGCATAAATTTTAATCTGCCCCGAACGTTGGAAAAGTAGCCTAGTTTTTCATCCGGGTGAAATCTTTACATCTTCGCCTTTTGAGGCTATCGGTCTTCCAAAGTGCCGGGTATGTACCCTTTGTTTCGATGGCAGCAGCGCATATACTCTGAATGAGTTTGCTGATGAAGACTAATTCATCTTTTTGCGAGATAAATAAATATGTAAGTGGCGAAATGAGTAGGCTGACAGTCTGCTGGTTTCGCCATTCTTTGTTTGTCCTCTTCTGTTAAGCAAATACTTTGTGATACATTTTTGTGTTAAAATTTCGAATATTCTTTGAATTATCAGATAATTACCGTATTTTTGCAGAAAGGTTTTAAAATAGAGATGATTATGAAACTATCAGATTATAGCAATATAACATCGACTCCTGTTTGGAATGAAGTGAAAAACTGGAGTGACGATGACAAGAATGAGCTTATCACATTGCTTTATACAACAATGGATAAGGTAAATCCTTATGTCGTTCCTGAGTCTGATGAGATAGAAGCTTTTGTGAACGAGATTCCTCGTGAAGCCTTGGCAGCTAGTGTGGAGATGGCATTAAAGGATCATGAAAATGGTAATACCATTTCCCATTCAGAATTAATGAGTCGTATAAAAGCGGAACGAGGATGGAAATAGAATGGTCACTGCTTGCTTCAAGACAATTGAACGATGTTTTAGATTTTGTAGCAACAGAATATGGTTCTATAACAGCAAGAAAAGTGTTTGATAAGTTCGATGCTAATGTTAATAGTTTACTGAGAAATCCAAATCGTGGCATATTAGATTCTGATTTGTCAGATTCTCAATTTACAGTTAGACATTTGCAGCTATTCCCTAATGTGCTCTATTATGTAGTGAAAGGTGATTCCATAATAATTTCAGCCGTAATGCATTATAAGCAGTCTCCTCAAACTGTGTATAAAACAGTTATGCAATCATTAGAAAGGTATAGATAGAGCTGAGGGTGTATTCTTATTAGAGAAAGCTCATGTAAAATCAACTATATGTGGCTGAGCCACAGAAAGGAGAATAATAATGGATAAAGAAAAACAAGGCAAGGCTGTATTTGTGTCATTCTGCATAGAACAATATGCTAAGGCAAAGAATATGTCTACAGAAGATGTAGTGAATTTGTTTGAACAGTATGGCATAGCTGAGCATTTCTGTGAATTCTATGAAGTGCTTCATACACAAGGTGGTCAGTGGCTGATAGAAGAAATTGACAAAATGATAAACGAAAGAAGAAAATGAGCAAAATATATCATGGAAGTATTGAGGAAGTTAGAAATCCGGAAATACGTCAACCTAACCGTTCTCTTGACTATGGGTTCGGTTTCTATACAACAACTTCTTACGAACAGGCAAAGAAATGGGTAGAGAGAAGAATGAAAGATAAGGGAGTAGCTGTCGGATACATAAATATCTACGAGTTGGATGATAACGCTCTAAAGAATATGAAATCACTCTTCTTCGAAAAACCAACAGAAGAATGGGTGAATTTTGTTATGAGGAATCGTACAGATAGACAATTTATCCACGATTATGATGTTGTGTATGGGCCTGTAGCAAACGATAGCGTTTACACCCAATTCGCACTCTATGAAGGCGGCATCATCAGTTTGCCTACTCTCATTAAAGAGTTGAAAACTTATAAATTAGTTGACCAGTATCTTTTCCATACAGAGAAGTCACTGCTTGCCATTAAATTTGTTGAATCAGAAATCATACAGTTATGAGTGCAAAAATAACACAAGATAATCTTTATATGTTGTTGCCATTGAAGATTGGATGGCTTGCTCCTTGGCTCTCGCAAGACAAGGGTATAAGTCTTACAGATGCCATCAATCGTATATATCATTCACAACTATATAAAAAGCTGTCTACAGAAAGTACCAAATATTGGCATTTAGGTCCTGTGGACTTGTATAATGAACTGAAGAAAGAACTATAAGAAGATAGGTCTAGCGACCCCGCTTAGCGCGGTGTAGCTAGACCTATTTTTATATTATTTCTCGGCAAAATCTTCTTTTGCATAAAATGTGTTATTTTGCATAGAACGTAAACTTGTTCTTGTAATCTCTGTTCACGCAGATGGTTGCCTTGCGCTGGGAGAGATTGTATACCACCGACCACTGGGTATGGCTCGTTGGATTGCCCGGAGTTTCTGCCTGACTCACACCATTGAGCAGATTCATGGCTCCTTCCTCTGACAACTGGTTACTGTTCTGCTTGATGACGAATTCCATCATGTCGTAGCGGGTCTTGCCGTGGTTCGAGAGTTTCGGACCTTTATCTGAACATGCCATGGTTTCAGATACATAGAAGTTGCTGGCATAGCGCTTTTCTATCACCTCGCGGGTGTTTGGCAATACGTCAGGATATTTGAAATGAGTCTTTCCGTCTTCTCCCGTATATTCATCGTCGATGTAAATCTTGCTTTGGTGATCCTTGTCATATACGAATTCTACGATGGCATAACGGCCCGTGGCATCTGCCATGTAGAAATGATAGTTGCCGTCATTATCCGGTATCCAGAGGTCATATCCGTCCAGAATCTTGAGAGCTTCATCTACCGTTCTTGCATGATCCAGCATCATGCGTAAGGCCAGGGTTGTAGTCAGTTTCTTGCCCGTGCTTGCCTGCTGGGTTGGCTTGCCGTCGAGATGGAGTACGGATACGGCAAAGCCGGCCTCGTTCATGCCGTCCATCAGAAGATATGGGAATGCCATGATATAGGAAAGGTCTTGCGTCTTATGTTTCTCAAACTGTTCCTTGTTATATAGGATGTAATGCCAGAGATCCTGCCGGTAACCTATCCAGTAGGCATCCACCATGCTGATGGATTTCAGTCCACCTTCTGGAGCCGTGCGAACCAGGGCTGCTGCAATCGGTTCATTATCGTGAGAGTAGTCAAAGTTGCGCCCCATCAGATAATCACCAGTATCTGGTGTCGTAACAGCAAAGGCACTGCAGCCGGCATCCAGCTTGACACTTGCCTTGAGCCAGGATGGTGTTTTGTCGCAGAGGGTTTTCAATACGGCACCAATCAGTTGGGTGTTGTCGGTAAGATTATAGCCTGATATGGTAGAGAGTTTGTAATCCTCCGTATAGTCAAGATAGAAGAATCTTCCGTCTTTCAAGTCCTGGATGGACCGGACCATCTCCAGTTTCTTGGCATCGGTCAGCAGACTGGCTGGTACGTCCTGATAGTGTGCCTGATTGTTTACTTCTTCATGGTCATCATCGCTGCATGAAGATAGCAGAAACATACAGAATGTGATGCTGAAACTTAAGCATAAAAACAGAAACCATTGTATGTGCTTACTGTTGAAAGTGATATTCTTTTTCATACGTAATTAGTATTAAATGATTGATAAATGATTTGAATTTTCAAATGCAAAAGTAATGGAAAACCATTCTCGGTAGGGAGAAAAGTACACTGAAAAATGCTGATTTTTCTGGAATTATAAAAAAAAATCCCTCAAAATACATCAAAACCAATCTTTTTTATTATTTTTGCAAGAAGAAAAAGCGATTCGTCTGTCTGTGCAAAATGATTCGTCAGTCAGGGCAAACCAGCCTCATCTGTCAATACGAAATAATTTATCTATCCATTATGAATATGAAAGAAAAGAACGCAAAGAAATCTAAGATACATCAGTTAGGGTTCTCTTTCCTGAAGAGAGAATCTAATTACTTGGACCGCCAACGTCAAGCTATCCTTGTGTGTTTCTCCGTGATGCTCTCTTTGGGCATCCTGTCAAATATCCTGGGCTTTTCTGGAGCCTTTGATCCGTTTTTTACCGTGTCTAACATCGTTTTTCTTATTGTCGTGTTATCCTCCTTCATGGCTTATCTCTTCGGGAAAATTCCAATGGTGAGGGCAATCGTTTGTATCGCTATCGCCACCCAGTGCTTTATCGGAGCTGATATCCTCTACAGTGCCTTTATGCCTACGCTGAAAGATAACAGAATGGTGATTCTCATCAATATGCTTATCCTTTCAGGCAACATGTTTTTCTCGCTGGCGGCTTATCAGGCGCGTCTCACACGCTGGCTGGTGGGAATAGCTTTTGGGGTTTATATATTGAGTGTGATTGTAACGGGGGATGAATCGCTCATGGATTATTTCTTCATGATGATGCTCATATTGCTTTTTATCAGCGTGCTGAGTCTGGCTGTTGCCAGAAACGGTGAGTATCTTGTCAATGCGAACAGAACGTTGCAGCGTGATGAGGAAGAACTGCTCCAGGTGCTGAAGATAAACAAAAAGCAGATTAAGGCATACGTGGCTCTGGCGAAGGAAAGGCATGATGTTAAACTTACCGCGCATTTGCTGGATCTTCTGGGTGAGGCTTCGCAGAAGAATGTCATAGACAATGTGATGCAATATCTCCAAACCCGCGAATTGAGCAAACAGAACATAGAACGCGTCTTTCCCGAGTTGAGTGCCTCTGAACAGGAAATCTGTTACCTTATCCTGCAGAACAGAAAGTTGAGTGAGATTTGCACGCTGCTCAACAAGTCGGAATCGAACATCACTACCCAGCGGGCCAACATCAGAAAGAAGTTGGGAATGGGCTCTGCTGATAACCTGAAGAAGGTTCTGGAGAAGCGCATAGCTGAAAGCCAGTAGGCCGATGAGGCTGATACTGAACCATATCCTGTTATTTTCGGAAATTTTGAACATATTGTGATAAGATGTGAATAGTCATTTATCACCGAAAAGCCGTACCTTTGCACCCAGATAATAAATGAAACGTAAATCAATAGAAATCATTAAGAAGAAATGAAGAAAATAATCATCTTATGTTTCGCGCTCGGAGCTTTCCATACACTTGGCGCACAGGAGACGCTTACGCTCAGCCAGTGCCTGCAGATGGCAGTGGATAACAACCTGTCGCTCCAGAGCAGCCGAAACGAAATAGCTAAGGGAAAGTACGCTATCAGCGAAAATCAGGCTAAACTCTATCCGCAAATCAATGCGGTGGCACAGCTCAACGACAACTTTACGCCGCCTGTTTCGGTTACCGACGGCTCGGCTTACGGCAAGCCTTATAATGTAACCAAGACGTTGCAGTATAATGCTTCGGCGGGTGTACAATTGCAGATGCCGCTGTATAACCAGATGATTCTTACCGCCATCGATATCACCAAGATTGCCGATAAACTCAACCAACTCTCTTATGAGAAGGCGCGTGAAGACCTCATCGTGCAGACTGCCAAGATGTATTACATGGCGCAGAACACATCTGAGCAGATTCGTCTGACGGATGACAATATCAAGCGACTGGTAGAACTCAGAAACATCACCCAGGCTTTCTATGACAACCAGATGAGTCTGGAGGTAGATCTGAAGCGAGTGAATCTCAATATCGAGAACCTCACCGTGCAGCGCGATAACGCCATCGCCATGCTCGAACAGCAGTATACCATGCTCAAGTATGTGATAGATTATCCTGCCGAGAAGGAGATGAAGGTGACAGCCGTAGATCAGGGAAAGATAGAGATGGTGAAGGCTGACGGACTGGATACGGGACTCTACGAACTCCAGTTGCTGGAACAGAAGAAACTGCTCACCCAGAAGCAGACCAAACTAGCCAAGGACGGTTATCTGCCATCGCTCTCGCTGACCGGAAACCTGATGTATTCTGCCTTTACCGATAGGATTGATCACTGGATTCATTCGGGCGAATCAAACCACTGGTATGGTTCCAACGGTCTGGGCATCCAGCTGCGAGTGCCTGTATTCGATGGTTTTGAAAAGCGTTCTAAAATCAGAAAAGCGAAGATAGAGGAAGAGAATGCACGCATCGGTTACGAGGACGCACTGAAGGGACTGCAGGCAAACTATATGAATGCGGTGAGCGAGGTGAACAACAGTCAGCGCAACTACAAGAAACAGTTTGATAATTATACCATGGCGCAGGATGTTTACAACGTAACAGCCGACCAGTATAAGGAGGGTGTGGCTTCGATGACAGCGGTGCTGCAGGACGAGATGCGTATGAGCGAGGCAATGAACAATTATCTCACAGCCTACTATCGCTACAAGGTTGCCAATCTCTCGCTGCTCAAGTTGACTGGACAGCTCAACCAGATTTCGGTTGCTAAATAACGGAGAAGAATAAATCATTAAAAAATAAAATATAAACAGGAAAACGGGATGTAAAAAAGTTTACTTCAAATTCCCTGATTCCAAATTACAATATAACTATGGAACAGAACGAAAATAAAAATGTAGAAACAGCAGAGGCTACACAGGTATCTCACGAAGAAACCAGGAAGAAACTCAAGAAGCAGCGCGTAAGACAGATTGTTGCCAGTCTGATAGGTGTTGCTATTCTGGCTTTCGGACTCTGGAAAATCGTATGCCTCTTCCTCGATTATAACTCTAACGAAACGAGCAATGATGCTCAGATAGAGCAATATATCTCACCGGTTAATCTCCGTGCATCCGGCTATATCGCCAAGGTATGCTTCAGAGAACATCAGGAAGTACACAAGGGAGATACTCTCCTTGTACTCGACGACCGGGAGTATCGTATCCGTCTGATGGAGGCTGAAGCAGCCCTCAAGGATGCGAAGGCTGGAGCCAATGTCATCAACGCTACAGAGCAGACCACCGAAACATCAGCTTCTATCTATCAGGCATCTATCGATGAAATAAATGTACGACTTGCCAAACTTGCCAAGGACTGCGAACGCTATCGCAACCTGGTAGAAAAGAAGGCGGCTACTCCTATCCAGCTCGAACAGCTGGAGGTAGAATATGCAGCCACCAAGAAGAAACTCGAAGGGGTAAAGAAGCAGCAGGCTGCTGCCTATAAGGGAGTAAACGAGGTAACTACCCGCAAGCAGAATGTGGCTGCCTCCATCGAGCGTGCCGAGGCTGCCGTAGAGATGGCAAAGCTGAATCTCTCTTACTGTGTGGTTGTGGCCCCTTGTGACGGTAAACTGGGTCGCCGCTCTATCGAGGAGGGACAGATGGTAAATGCAGGAACCACCATTACCTACATCATTCCAACCAACAACAAATGGGTGATTGCCAACTATAAGGAAACCCAGATAGAGAATCTCTATGTAGGACAGAAGGTGCGTATGACCGTAGATGCCATCAGTAACAAGGAGTTTGAGGGTACGGTGACAGCCATTTCTGGTGCTACCGGTTCGAAATATTCGCTGGTACCTACAGACAATTCGGCTGGCAACTTTGTCAAGATTCAGCAGCGTGTGCCTGTAAGAATCGATTTCAACAACCTCAGCAAAGAGGATAATGAGCATCTTGCTGCCGGCATGATGGTGGTTGTCAAGGCTGAGAGAAAGTAAAAAACAGCTAGATGGAAATGAAGTAATATATGGAAGAAGAATATAAGAATTATCCGTTTTATGATTGGGTGCCCAAACCGCTCGGCATCATCTTCATGATCATCCTCTTCGTGCCGATGATTACGATGAGTGGTGTCTATTCTGCCAACAGCGGCGAGATGATGAGCGGGCTCGGCATCCAGTCGGAATACATCGCCTTTGCGGGTTTCTGCACCTCGATAGGAATGGCGGCTTTCTCGCCGTTCTTCTATGAACTGGTGTGCATCCGGAGAGAGAAGATGATGTGTATCGTGGGCTTCTCCATTCTCTTTATCCTCAGTTTCGTGTGTGCCCAGACCGACTCGCTGTTCATACTCGGACTGTGCAGTCTGCTGATGGGTTTTGTCCGCCAGACGCTGCTGATGGCGCATCTCTTCGTGCTCATCAGATATGGTTTCGGAATAGAGGCTACGAGGAATATCACGCCGGGATGCGAGCCTACTACCGAGGAAGCTTGGGATGCGGTAGATTCGGAGAAGATGGTTTCTCAGCCGATTATCTATCTCTTCTTCATGATTATCGGACAGTTGGGAACCTGGCTAACGGCATGGCTTGCCTATGCCTATGAGTGGCAGTATGTTTATCATTTCATGATGGCATTCATGCTGGCAGGCATCATCATCGTGTTCTTCACCATGCCTTATCATAAGTATCCGATGCCTAAGTTCCCGATAACGATGTCGAAGTTTGGCAATGTTACGGTGTTCAGTATCATGCTCTGTTCGTTTGCTTACGTCATGGTTTTCGGCAAGACACTCGACTGGTTTGATGATCCAACCATCCGTTTCTCTTCGGTGGTCTGTCTTATCTTTACCGCTCTGTTCATCTATCTGGAGAAGACGAGGCGTTCACCTTATTTCATCATGGAGGTGTTCCAGCTCAGGGTCATCAACTACGGTATCCTGCTCTTCTTCCTGCTGATGGTCTGCAATTCGAGTGCCATGTTTGTCAACGTGTTCACCAATGTGAGTATGAAGATAGACAACTGGCAGAACGCCACGCTAGGCAACTGGGTGATGGTGGGCTACACCGTGGGACTGATATTCGCAGTTATCGCCCGAGCCAAGAATGTTCACCTGAAGTGGATGTACTGTCTGGGCTTCCTCTTTATCGGAGCCTATGCGCTGTACATGTATTTCGAAGTACAGAACGACGGCATGTATGAGCGTATGAAATGGCCTATCATCATCCGTTCTACGGGAATGATGCTGCTCTATTCGCTCATCTCCACGATAGCCAACCAGCGCATGCCTTACCGCTTCATGTCAACCTGGGTTTGCATCATGCTTACCGTTCGTATGGTCATTGCCCCTTGCATCGGCTCGGCGCTCTATACCAATGTGCTGCAGCACAGACAGCAGTATTATGTAACCCGCTTTGCCCAGGATTACGATCGCACGAGCATCGAGACGGCGAAGACTTACGACCAGACGGTGAGAGGCATGCAATATCAGGGCAAGAGTGTAACCGAGGCGCAGAATATGGCTGCCATGAGTACGAAGGGAAAGGTACAGGTACAGGCCACGCTGGTGAGTATTAAGGAGATGGCAGGCTGGACCTTCTACGGCTGTCTGCTATGTGCCGGACTGATGCTCGTTCTCCCTTGGCGCAAGCGCAATATCGGGGAACTGACGCGTGAGTATCTGCTGAAGAATGTAGATGTGAAATCCCTGGGAAGAAGGTAGGGGAGTGCTAAAATATCATAAAAGATACAGGCTGCTCATCTGATGAATGGATATTTTTGTTATCTTCGCAGTTAAATCTGAAGATAACAGACCCATATTCATCATGAAAATAACAGATAATATCATCATATATGAGGCTCATGAGTTTCCTCAGCTGTTGATGCAGCCTTTCTACTCCGACTATGTCGGAATCGTAATCTGTCATCAGGGGATGTTCCGTTTCTGTGTAGACGGAACATCCTTTGTTGCATCTGAGGGTGAGACCGTTTTCCTCTCTAAAGGAGTGATGTTTCATGTGCAGGAAGCGGGCAAGAACCTTAAATATACCCTTCTTTTTTACCGTGCTGAACAGATTCGTCACATGTTGGGCAATACCGTGGTTACCATGCGTCTTTATGCTACGATTTATCCCAAACCCTGCCATGTAAGGACGACGGGTTATGAGGATATGCTCACTTCCTATGCCCTGATGCTGAGGAAGCTGGAGCTGGAAAAAGAGAAGAGTGGTGAACTGGATGCCTATTGTGTGCATGAGCAGAAACTGTTGCTGATGGCTGTTACGTATCGGTTGTGCAGCATCTTCTCGGCATCGTTCAAGGCTGCCGGCAAGGAGATGGAACGGAAGATTGCCATCTTTGAGTCGCTGGTGCTGCTGATAGAGAAGAACTATATGCGTGAGCGCAGTGTGGCTTTCTATGCAGACGAACTCTGTCTTACACCGAAATATCTGTCGGTACTAGTCAAGTCGGTTTGCGGTCAGACGGTCCAGCAGTTGCTTTTCAAGGCGATGATCCGTCGCAGTATCTATCTGATGAAGAATACCACGAAGACGATACAGCAGATAGCCAATGAACTCAGTTTTCCCAATGCTTCAGCCTTCGGAACCTTCTTCAAGAAACATACCGGTCTGTCGCCTAAGCATTACCGTAATTGGGAAGAGGGGAATGAACCGCCTTCTTTCAAATAAAGATTTCATCCTATACCTATAAAATAAAAAAGGGACAGAGGAATTGTGCTGTCCCCTGTCCCGAAACTGTGATATAACTAAAACAACTGAGCGAAAGCCTCGGCTGTCTTTCCTGTATAGGTCTTCATCTCTGTAACCGGCTTGTAACCGAAATCCTTGAAAGCAAGGAGCTGTGTGGCAACAAACTGGTGGTCGTCAGAGATGCAAGCCTGTAACTTCATATTACCCATGCTGATGGCAGAAACAGGGAAGTTGCTGATCGCTGTTTCTACATCCTTAGGGGCTGCACTGAGGATATTCTCAAGCTTTCTTCCATCCTCTGCAGAATATTCCTTCTCTTTTATCTTAATCACGCTGTTGGTAGGTTGATAGATGAGCTTGACAGTCAAACCCATGAAACCTTTCTTTACCTGTACATCCTGGAGTGCCATAACATCAGCACCCATCTCTAAATGATTAATCTTTGCCATAATTTTATACTGTTATTTGCTTATTCTTAATTCTTGAAAAATAATATATATTGAACTGTTTTTTGTTTTGAATAGGGGTGTAACCAGTCTTATCGCAAATCTTAGAAAAGATGCGATAAACCTATATGAAATTTTAAAAAGAGAAAAGAATAAGCACTAACAGAGCAGATGTCGCAGGCAAATGACATAATACTTGCTGGCGACATCAAAGTGGATTGGGGCAGTTTCCTGTCGGAAAGGCTCCATGCCACCTTCTATAGCTGATAAAAGGGATGATAAATAACGGATTCTATTTGCAAGCAATCTACTGGCAGTCTGACTGTTGTGCATGTTGCCACTTGGCAATAAGCGCTGCGGACGGCTGCTACAGATGCGGTAAGCAAGCTGTGAGGCGTTTTCAAGCTGTGCCTCAGGCTGGCTCTTGTCATACTCAACCTTCGCCAAACCATCTTTCTTATGGCTTGCATCTTCGGTATAAGAATCCTCGGGAGTAAAAGAAATAGAGGCAGCAGATACCTCTCCATAGCCTGAGAAGACCATGGACACCAGAAAAAGGATGTATAGTATCAACTGCCTCATATTTGATATGTAGTTAAAGGAGTTAAAGAAGTTATCGCTCCCTACGGTCGCTGAGGAGTTAAGACAATAGTCTTTTTAGCCTGTTTTTGGGCGAAGTGACATACGTCTTAACTCCTTAACTCCTTAACTTCCCGTTTAATTAATAGCTTCTTGCGATGATGACACGGGCTACGGCTGGCTTGCCGCTTACCATATCTACACCTGGAGTCTGCTCGTAAGCGAAAGGTACGCAGCGGATGGTAGCCTGAGTCTCTTCCTTGATCTTAGCCTCGGTCTCGGCTGTACCGTCCCAATGGCAGAGGAAGAAACCACCGTCCTTCACACGCTCCTTGAACTCCTCGTAGTTGTCGCACTCGTAAACGTGAGCATCACGGTAAGCACGAGCCTTCTCGAAGATATTCTTCTGGATGTCTTCCAACATATTCTTTACGCGCTCAACGATACCGTCGAAGCTTACGTTCTCCTTCTCCAAGGTATCACGACGCATAATCTCGATGGTGTTGTTCTCCAAGTCACGACCACCCATAGCGAGACGTACAGGAACACCCTTCAACTCATAGTCAGCGAACTTGAATCCAGGACGCTTGGCAGGGTTGTCATCATACTTCACGGTGATGCCCAACTCGCGGAGCTGGTCGATGACAGGCTGCAACTTAGCTGTAATCTGAGCCAACTGCTCCTCGCCCTTGTTGATAGGAACGATAACCACCTGGATAGGAGCCAACTTTGGAGGCAATACGAGACCGTTGTCATCGCTGTGAACCATGATGAGGGCACCCATCAGTCGGGTAGAAACACCCCATGAAGTAGCCCATACGTACTCAGGCTTGTTCTCCTTGTTCAAGTAGGTAACATCGAAACTCTTGGCGAAGTTCTGACCCAGGAAGTGAGAGGTACCGCTCTGCAGCGCCTTGCCATCCTGCATCATGGCCTCGATGGTATAAGTGTTGAGAGCACCTGCAAAACGCTCAGTCTCACTCTTCACACCCTGCAATACAGGAACACCCATGTAGTTCTCAGCAAACTCAGCGTAAACCTTGAGCATCTCCTGAGCCTTTGCCTCAGCCTCTTCCTTGGTGGCATGAGCTGTATGACCCTCCTGCCAGAGGAACTCAGAAGTACGGAGGAACGGACGGGTACGCATCTCCCAACGCATTACGTTGCACCACTGGTTGCAGAGGATAGGGAGATCACGCCATGAATGGATCCAGTTCTTATATGTGTTCCAGATGATAGTCTCAGAAGTAGGACGGATGATGAGCTCCTCATCGAGCTTTGCATTAGGATCCACCTCAACCTCTGTACCATCTTCTGTAGAACGGAGACGGTAGTGGGTAACTACGGCACACTCCTTGGCGAAACCTGCCACGTGCTCAGCCTCACGAGAGAAGAAACTCTTCGGGATGAGGAGAGGGAAGTATGCGTTCTGTACACCTGTCTGCTTAAACATCTTGTCGAGCTGCTGCTGCATCTTCTCCCAGATAGCGTAACCGTATGGTTTGATAATCATACAACCACGAACTGGTGACAACTCAGCGAGATCAGCCTTTACTACCAAATCATTGTACCACTGACTGTAGTTGTCAGCGCGCTTGGTTAAATTCTTGAGTTCTTTAGCCATATTGCTTTTTTCTATTTATTTTGTTTTTTATTTCTTCTGTTATATATATTAAGGTATAAGCATGAGCCCCTTCATCATCTGCTGACGGCAGTTCATCTGTCTGCAGGTGTCTGAAATCCTACTTTTAGGGATTTTCCACCCCCAAATAGGTGATTTCCTAGCTCTATTTCGACAAATACCCTTAAATTTGCATGCAAAAATACAAAAAAATATTAGAAAACTCTCCATTATGGAGAAAAAAGAGTTATCTTTGCAATTAAATAACATAAATATAGGAGATTTTAAAATGAAAAAGACTAATTTTGCAGTTGCAGGCCTCTCTTTGTGCTTGCTTTTCTCAAGTTGTGGAACCAATCAGAAGACAGGTACAGCTGTAGGTGCCGGTTCAGGTGCAGCTCTGGGTGCTCTCGTTGGTGGATTGCTCAATAATAGCCATCGTGGTACAGGTGCTCTCGTAGGTGCTGCTATCGGTGCAGCTGTTGGTGGCGGTGCTGGTAACCTCATCGGAAAGCACATGGATAAGGTGAAGGCTGAGGCTGAAAGGGTGAAGAATGCACAGGTTGAGACTGTAACAGATGCCAATGGCTTGTCTGCCGTTAAGGTAACATTTGCTTCTGGTATCCTCTTCCCAACTAACGGTTCTACTCTCAGCAGCAGCGCAAAGACTGATTTGGCTCAGTTTGCCGGTGTATTGAAGAACAATACCGACTGCGAGGTTTCTATTCAGGGTTATACCGATGCTACAGGTAATGATGGTATCAACTTGCCATTGAGCCAGAAGCGTGCTGAGGCTGTTTACAACTATCTTGCTTCTTGCGGTGTTACCAGCCGTCAGGTAAAGAATGTTCAGGGTTTTGGTTCTGCTAACCCTGTAGTGAATACTACTGCTGCTTGCGCCCAGAACCGTCGTGTAGAGGTTTACATGTATGCTAGCCAGGCTATGGTTAACGCAGCCAACAACGGTACATTGAAGTAATAACTTTCATGCTCCCGGAAGGGAAAAAATAAATAGATGATTTTGAATAAAATCAAGAATATAGTAAAATGGGTGGTGGTGCTGTTTTTCAGTACCACCATTCTTGCTGTAGTGGCATATAGGTTCATTCCTGTATATGTCACTCCTCTGATGTTTATCCGATGCTTCCAGCAAGTAGCTGATGGAGAGAGTATTACCCTGCATCATCATTGGGTTTCGATGGATAAGATTTCGCCTCACATGCCTGTGGCGGTAATGGCGAGCGAAGATGCGAGATTCCTGAAGCATCACGGTTTCGACTTCAATGCCATCGAGAGTGCGGCGAAGAATAATGCACGTGGTGGAAAGGTGCATGGAGCCAGTACCATCAGTCAGCAGACAGCTAAGAATGTCTTCCTGTGGCCTGGACGTTCATGGACCCGCAAGGGATTTGAAGTCTACTTTACCTTCCTCATCGAAATGATGTGGAGCAAGCAGCGCATCATGGAGGTTTATCTCAACAGCATTGAGATGGGACCGGGTATCTATGGTGTGGATGCGGTTGCAGAATATCATTTCGACAAGAAAGCGAAAGACCTGTTTCGTGGCGAGTGTGCGCTGATAGCAGCTACACTTCCTAATCCGCGCAAATTCAGTTCGCTGCATCCTAGCGCTTATATGAAGAAGCGCCAGCGACAGATAGAACATCAGATGAGATTTATCCCTACCTTCCCTCGTGAGGGTGAAGATTTCGACCCGGGCACGGCTGTAGGAGGATATAGGGGGAAGTAATACTTAGTTGATAGTTTATAGTTTATAGTTGATAGGGGTGACCTTAAAATAGTTTTTTGCCTCAAATATTGATTCATGGATTTACTGAAAGACTTGAACGAAGCGCAGCGTGCTGCGGTAGAATATATTGACGGACCTTCGCTGGTGATAGCCGGTGCAGGTTCGGGTAAAACGCGTGTGCTTACTTATAAGATAGCTTATCTCCTGAGCCAGGGCATGAAACCCTGGAGCATCATGGCGCTCACCTTTACCAACAAGGCGGCAAGGGAGATGAAGGAACGTATCGGAAAACTGGTGGGAAATGATCTCGCCCAGCATCTCTATATGGGTACCTTCCACAGCATCTTTTCCCGAATCCTGAGAGCGGAGGCTGAGCATATCGGCTTCAACAACAACTTTACCATTTATGACGAAAGTGACTCGCGCTCGCTAATCAAGGCGATCGTGAAGGAGATGGGGCTGGATGATAAGAAGTATAAGCCTGCTGCCGTTCATGCCAAGATTTCGATGGCGAAGAACAACCTGATGAGTGCTGCGGCTTATGAGAGCGATGCGGCTATCTTCGAGCAGAACAAGCGTGCGCAGATGCCTGAGGTTGGTAAGATTTTCGTGACTTACGTGCAGCGCTGCAAGCAGGCCAATGCCATGGATTTCGATGATTTGCTGACGCTTACCTATCAGCTCTTCAGGGAGCATGAGGATATTCGCCACAAATATGCCGCCCGCTTCGATTATGTCCTGGTGGATGAGTATCAGGATACCAATCACGTTCAGATGTCTATCGTCATGCAACTCTGTCAGGAGAAGCAGCGTGTTTGTGCCGTGGGTGATGACTCGCAGAGTATCTATAGTTTCCGTGGTGCCAATATCGATAATATTCTCAACTATCAGCGCCAGTTTCAGGGAACGCGTCTCTTCAAACTGGAACAGAACTATCGCTCTACCCAGACCATCGTTGAGGCGGCTAACAGTCTGATCAAGCATAACCGCAACCAGATTCCTAAGGATGTGTTCAGCGAGAATGCGAAGGGTGAGAAGATTCAGTATAAGCCAGCTTACAGCGACAAGGAAGAGGCGGCGATTGTGGCGAAGGACGTGAAGCGTATCCGGCGAGAGGATGGCTGCCAGTATAGTGATTTTGCCATTCTCTACCGCACCAATGCCCAGAGCCGCAGCTTCGAGGAAGAGTTCAGAAAGCAGGGTATTCCTTATCGCATCTATGGCGGATTGAGTTTCTACCAGCGCAAGGAAATTAAGGATATTATTGCTTATTTCCGTCTGGTGGCGAATCCGGATGATGAAGAGGCTATCAGGCGTATCATCAACTATCCGGCACGAGGAATAGGGGCTACTACGGTGCTGAAGATTGCTGACTGTGCCCATCAGAACCAGGTGAGTTTCTGGGAGGTAATCGGTACCCCTGAGCGGTATGGACTGGCGGTTAACAAGGGTACGATGAACAAGCTGGAAACCTTCAGATTACTGATTTCTTCGTTTATCGAACGGGCTCAAACTACGGATGTTTATGAATTGGGTGATGCCATTATCAAGGAGAGTGGTATCAGTCAGGATATCATGTCGGGCAAGGATGCCGATGATCTGGCACGTCAGGAGAACCTGGAGGAATTCTTGAGCGGTATGTCGGCTTTTGTGGAGGAACGCCGTGAAGAGGGTAGGTTTGATGAACTCTTCCTGCAGGATTATCTGCAGGATGTGGCGCTGCTTACCGATGCTGACAGCGATGGTGATAAGGATGAACCTCGTGTATCTCTGATGACGGTTCATGCAGCCAAGGGTCTGGAGTTTCCTACGGTATTCGTGGTTGGTTTGGAAGAGAATATCTTCCCAAGTCCGCTTTCAGCTGCTTCGCTCAGAGAACTGGAGGAGGAACGGAGATTGCTTTACGTAGCCATTACGCGAGCTGAGAAACATTGTATCCTGACGAACGCCAAGAACCGCTGGCGATATGGCAAGATGGAGTTTGATAATCCGAGTCGGTTTATCGATGAGATTGACGGCAAGTTGATTGATAGCCAGGATGAGGCTGGTGGAAGCTTGTTTGGCTCTATGTCTGAATCAAGGCTTGGTTCAAGGTCTGGTTCAAGGTTTGGTTCTAGAGCTGATTCGATGTCTGACCAGCCGGAGTGGGCGAGAGCGCAACGTCCTCGCAGACCATGGGAGGATGCTGAGCAGCCTAGATACAGTAGCAGGTATCAGAATTCCAAACCGGTAGCATCGCAGTTTGTGGCAGATCCTAAGCCTTCTCTCTTTGATGATGAACCAGAGACTTCACGTACTTCCGGACGCTCGTCAGTTTCCGGACGCTCATCTCTCTCTGAAGGCAATTTCAAGTCTGTTAGAGCGCTGAATGCAGCTAAACGTTACATGGAGACGCATTCTTCTCATCCTGCTTCTCGCGGTACTGGATCTTCTGCAGCATCAGTTTCTTCTTCTACAGCTTCATCTGCTGGCAGTTCATCTTGTGGTTTGCAGGAGGGAATGAAGATAGAACATCAGCGTTTTGGACGGGGAACGGTGTTGAAGATTGAAGGTACTGGTGAGAATACGAAGGCTACGGTTGAGTTCGTTCATTCTGGCACCAAACAGCTTCTGCTGAAATATGCCAAGTTTACGGTAGTAGATTAAGTTCTGTAGTCTGATTTTGCATTTTTAATAATATATTAGGGCTCTTTAGTATGCTAAAGTACTAAAGAGTCTTAATTTTTTATATAATTATTTGTTCTTCTGTAACTTTTGTTTATATTTGTAGCATATTTACGAACGATATGCAAAAAAGAGTTTAATATTTAACTTATAAACAGAACGATTATGAAGAAATTAATGATGATGGCAGTAATTCTGCTTGCTGGTGTAGGAAGTGTAATGGCTCAGAGCGATTACAAGCGCGGTATCTTTAACCATGTAGGTCTTAACGTGGGTGCAGGTACCGAGGGTATTAGTGTTGGTGTGGCTGCTCCTGTTACTAACTTCCTTGAGGTAGAAGCAGGTGTGAACATCATGCCGTCTTTCAAACTGTCTGGTGATTTGGATGTAGATTATGATTCTAGTTCTTTGCCTCAGGTATCTGGAGTTAGTTATCCTAATCCTGCTACCATTCATGTTGATGGAGATTTCAGCCGTACAACCTTTAATGTAAAGGCTAATCTGTATCCATTCGGTGGTGGCAGCAAGTTCTTTATCGCTGCTGGTTTGTCTATTGGTGGAGAGAAGATAGCAGAGGTTACCGGTTCTTGCGACGAACTTCGTGAAATCTCTCAGAAGTTGCCTACTCAGGAAATGAAGGATCAATTCCATCAGGTTGTTGTTTCTACAGCTAATGCCAACTTGGGTGGTTATAAATTGGAACTCGATGAGAACTATAATGTTCAGGGTGATATCCGTTGCAAGAATGTTCGTCCATACCTCGGTTTAGGTTTCGGCCGTCTGGTTCCTAAGAACCGTATCGGTTGCCGCTTTGAGTTGGGTTGCCAGTTCATGGGTAAGCTCAAGGTTTACCAGAATGGTAACGAGATAGATATCAATAAGGCATTGGAAGATGCTGGCGAGGATGATCTCTCTAAGTTTGTAAAAGACTTGAAGGTTTATCCTGTTTTGAAGTTCTCTCTTACAGGTAGAATCTTATAATATAGATAAAGAGTTATAAAAATAGATTGGGCAAGACCATCTCTGGTCTTGCCCTTTTTGTTTCTATATACTATAAATTGAAAAAGCGTCCCCGCAGTAGCCTCACGGTCACTACGGGGACTTATATTACTAACATCTAACTTTAGCATTTTTGTTTAAACTTAAAAACAAATTCTTTAAGAGAGTATTTTCTCCATTATCTATAAACATAAACCAAGTATCTCATATATTGCAAGTAACTTGTATCCTGCAAATATCTTGTATCCTTAAATGCAAGTTCTTAGAAAAGTTAAACCCATAGACCAGTATCTCTACTAATATCTTGATTATTTTTATTTTATTGCTTTTTGTCTGTTTAATATTTAATACTTTAAGTTCACAATGCAAAGATATAAAAAAAATGGGTAAACTCCAAATTAATTTTGCTTTATTTTGTATTAAATGGCTTTTATTGTACTTATGCGGCGGTTTTTAAGGATTAACCGGCAAAGTTAAAGAGGGTGTATCATAAACAATCAAATGCTTTATGATACACCCTCTTTCTCAGAATTCTGAATATTGTCGTGTTTATAACGCTTCGTCTTCAGGACGTGGCATCTGTGTCTGGGGCTTCTGTTTCTTGCCTGACTTCATGAATAGTTTCTTCTTCTTGAGCCATGCAGCCTTGCGTATTTCGTATTCTTCGCGGTGACGCTCCAAAAAATTATCTGCCATGTTTCGTTTCCTTTTTTACTTTGCGTTATGAATGCTTATTCTTCTTTAAACTTACTGTAAATCACCTTGATTCGAATCGGACCAGATGCCACCTTCTTACCAGTCTTCTTATCTGTGGTATAATCCTTGTCAGGATCATCCGTACCCACGATGAGTCGGGTAGAAGCGAGTGACATATCGTGATTAATCTTGGAGATGACGGTAGTATATCCCTGTGTGGTTGTGATGACGTTTACAGGAACCAGCACTACTTTATTCCAGTTCTCCCCCTTGCCCTTGTTCTTATACATGGCAGAAACCAGATTGGCGATATTCTGGAATGTATAGGCATTCTTGTAGGTGCCGGTTCTGCTGTAGCTTGCCGTATAAGAAGTACGGTTGTCTGCCAACTTGCTCTTTTCGAAGAACGACTGCAAACTGTCTTTCTGTACCATCAGGATGGTGCTTGGTGTAGCAAAGTTGTATGGGTTGTCTTCGTTGTCATTGTTGAGTCGTGGGAAAGAGATGGTAGCTGTGTTGAGCGTATCCTTCTCATGTCCCTTCATGATGTCTTCGATAGGGAGGGTAACCTCGGTGAAGATACCTGCCGGCGACTTGAGATAAGTACATTTCTCCTGATCCTGACTTGCCAACTTCTCCAAGTTCTTGGTATCATTCTCAATCTTGTTGAGCTGCAATACCTCTTCTGTACCATCGAAATGGTTGGAGACTACTATGATACTATCTTTACCATCTTTTGTCTTGGTTGGGCGTTTGTATTGGAAGATGAGCTCTGTATTCCATATCTTAGCCATGTTACCTGTACCACCTACATTCTTGATATAGAAGCCAGGACAAACATTGTGCAGGAACTTGTAGTTGGTCTTGAAGTACTCTGGATGCTTTGCGTATGTCTGCAGAATGTATGAGCCGTAGTTATTATAAGTCTTATCATCTTTGGTATATGGCTTGTCCAAACTAATCTGGAAGTTCTTTACATCTGATGTGTTGCTCAAGTTGTAATTGCAACTCCAATGCTGATTGCTTTCGCTTACCCAGCCGTTTTTGAAAGCATCATAATTAGAGTAATACTCTTGATCTTCTTCCATTGGCTTGGTCATCTCGTAGGCTGTGAGCTTCATAGGGGCGATAGTATCACCATAGTTGGCAATATATGAAATCAACAAGTAGCAACCATAAGCTTCAATAGAGCCGTTGTTGGCTTGCTTGATGGCAACTGTATCTACAGAGAAAGTAGGCAGTACGCTCAACTGGGTCATGTAGTCGCCCTTTACATAGTTGCCGGTTTCCGGGTCTTTCATCTTTCCGATGAGCCCCGTGTTGTTGCGGCTCAATACGGCACCTGCTACTATAGACTTTGTGGTAACATTAAACGCTGAGTCGGAAATGTTAATGTTGTCTATCTTATTAGTGATGCTACCACCGATTCCCTCGGTGGTATCATCACATGCAGCGAAAGTAAGCGCTGCTATTACTAATACTGTTAAGAGTCTTAAAATTTTCATTATCCTTGTATGTATGTGTCTCTGTTGTCGGAATTTTATTCTGCGTCAGGACAAACCTTGTTGATGAAGTCTGCGTATGGCTCCTGGATATCTTCTCCCGGATAAGTCAGTACAGGCTTGTTCTTCTCCTTCGCATAATCAAAGAGAATCTGGGTAGCTTCTTCTTCACCTTCTACCACACCGTCGCTATAGTCGATGGCGAGTTTGCCGAGCTCAATGAAGTCGAAGTCGTCCTGATAGCCGTCGAGCAGTTCAGGCTTGGCATCGCGGAAGGCAACGCAACGCTTGAAGTTGGTACCCAGTTCACCCTTGAGTTCGTTGGTATAGAGAGCGGTAATTACCTTTGATTCTGCAAATGAAGGCTCTTCGCTGTAGGCTGTCTTTACATAGAATGGCACTACTGCGCTAGCCCAACCCTGGCAGACGATTACGTCAGGCTGCCAGCGGAGCTTCTTGACGGTTTCCAATACACCACGTGCGAAGAAGATAGCTCTTTCGCCGTTGTCGGCATATTCCTTTCCGTTTTCATCGGTGCCCATCTGGCGGCTCTTGAAATAGTCGTCATTATCGATGAAATAAATCTGCTGTCGTGTTGTTGGTATAGATGCAACCTTGATGATTAGCGGATGGTCTGTATCATCGATGATAAGGTTCATACCAGACAGGCGAATGACCTCGTGCAATTGTCCGCGACGCTCGTTGATGGTGCCCCACTTAGGCATGAAGGTGCGGATCTCAAAACCTGCTTCCTGCATCTTCTGAGGCAGTTCGCGTCCCATGATTGACATGTGAGACTCGGCTACGTATGGGTCGATCTCCTGATTGATAAATAATACTTTTTTTGCCATAAAATTTAAATTTTATTCTTACGAATTACGTGCAAAGGTACAAAAAAAACTTCAAATAGGGGCATTTTTTCTCCGAAATTCATTATTTTCGGCAATAATTCGCATATTTTTAGGTTTTTTCTTTCTCATTTGAGAAAAAAGTTGTTATTTTGCACCCGAAAACAGATTATGACGATGAAAGTATTCAATAAGATTGTTGACCTCCAGAACGAACTCTTCATGTGTCGTAAGGAGGGAAAGGAAATCGGCCTTGTGCCAACTATGGGTGCGCTGCATGAGGGTCACGCCTCTCTTGTTAAGCGCAGTGTGAAGGAAAATGGCGTGACTGTAGTTTCTGTGTTCCTGAATCCTACACAGTTTAATGATCAGGGTGACTTGGATCGCTATCCTCGTACCCTCGATGCTGACTGCAAGCTCTTGGAGGCTTGTGGTGCTGACTATGTGTTTGCACCATCGGTGAAGGAGATGTATCCTACACCAGATACACGCCACTTTGAGTTTCCACCTGTTTCTACCGTGATGGAGGGTGCCAAGCGCCCGGGTCATTTCAATGGTGTATGTCAGGTAGTGAGCCGTCTTTTCTATATCGTTCGACCAACCCGTGCTTATTTCGGTGAGAAGGATTGGCAGCAGATTGCTGTCATCAAGCAGCTCGTGAAGTACATCAACAGCGATGTGCAGATTGTAGAGTGCCCTATTGTCCGTGATGAGGATGGTTTGGCTAAGAGCAGCCGTAATACTTTGCTGGCTCCTGATGAGCGTGCCATTGCGCCAAACATCTATAAGGCCCTGAAGGAGAGTGTGGAGTATGCCAAGACTCATACCGTACAGGAAACTCACGATAAGGTGGTTGCCGACATCAATGCTGTAGAGGGGCTGGAGGTAGAGTATTTCCAGATTGTGGATGGCGACAGCCTGCAGGATGTTTCTTCATGGGAGGATAGTGCATACGTGGTAGGTTGCATCACCGTTTATTGCGGTAAGACTCCTATCCGTCTCATCGACCATATCAAGTATAAGGGATAATTCCTCGATAGATATTCTTTATTAAGTTTAATCCGTAACAGATCAAGTAATAACAGAACAATGCAGATAGAAGTATTGAAGAGTAAGCTCCATTGTGTGACCGTAACTGAGGCTAACCTGAATTATATGGGTAGCATCACCATCGATGAGGACTTGATGGACGCTGCCAATCTGATTGCAGGCGAGAAGGTTCAGATTGTAGACAACAACAATGGTGAGCGCTTGGAGACCTATATTATCAAGGGTGAGCGTGGCAGCGGTTGTATCTGCCTGAACGGTGCTGCAGCCCGCAAGGTGCAGGTGGGCGATACCGTCATCATCATCGCTTATGCCCTGATGGACTTTGAGGAGGCTAAGACCTTCAAGCCAACCGTGGTTTTCCCAAAAGAGGGAAATAAGGTTTAAATATCGTATGATGATATAGAATTGTATAAAGAATGATAATCTCGTATGATAATCATAAAGAATATGCGTTCCTGTGGATAGATGAATCCGTAGGAACGCATATTTGTTTTGTGACGATAAACTTGCGTTTCGGTGTGGCGAAATAGCGGTAAGCCACATAGATGGTGATGCCCTGTTCACGGATGGATAATGTATGTGTATCCTATATATAATGGTGTAATTACTATTTTATGAAGGTATAATTACGATGGGTTAAGGATAGATTTCGATATGGCTGCTGCCGGAGTTGCCATTCTTGATAATCCTTATCTGGGTGGTGATGCGCTCGCTCATCGTGTCGGTATGACTGATGACGCCCACCTTCTTGCCTTGCGAACTTTGCAGCATGGCGAGGGAGTCGATGACGGTGGCTAGGGTATCGGGGTCGAGGGTTCCGAAGCCTTCGTCGATGAACAGGTTCTCGAAGGAGATGTTGCGGGAGGATAATGCCGACAGACCCAGGGCGAGACCGAGACTCACGATGAAGGTTTCGCCACCTGATAGGGAGGTGGTGTCTCGGATATCGTCGGCACGGTCGTGGTCGATGACTCGGATGCCCAGCGAATGCTTTACCTGCTGCAGTTCGTAACGGCTGTTGAACTTTCTGATTTCCTGGTTGGCGTGCGCTATCAGGAAACTGAGCGTATAGCATTGGGCTATCTTGCGAAGCGTCTTACCGTCTGCTCCTATAGCATCCGTAATGGCTGTCCAGTCGTCCTTTTCCTGTGTTACGAGTTGCAGAGCCTCGGCCTTGTCACCCAACTGCTTCACGGCTTCCTGATGGTTCTGCATCCTGGCGTTGGCAGCAATCAATTTGTTGCGCTGGCTTCTTTCCTGATACTCCTGCTGAATGGCTAAGAGAGCATCACGGGTTTGGGCAGGCTGATGTTCCAAATGCTGCTGATGCGCCTTTTCTGCGCTCTGGTAAAGAGCAGTTGTTGAAGCCACGGCTTTCTCCTTTTCGTCCTTTTCCCGACGGATGGCGTTCCAGTCTTCGGCGGTGTGAAGCATCTCTTGGATGGTATTTCGGTCAATAAGGCTTAGTTCGATACTTCTTTCCTCGATGCCTTCCTCTTCGGAGCCTTTTCCTTCGATGCTCTTTTCTTCAAGCTGCTTGTTATATTCCTCAATCCAAAAGTCGAGTTCCTTTTCCTTCGTTTGCAGATTCTCTTTCATCGTCTTGTTCTGAGACAGCATGGTTTGATGCGAACCTTTACTGTTGGCGAGTTCCGCCTTCAGTTTGTTAATATTCTCGTTCTGAGTATCAGCTGCTTTCGTTGCCTCATCCTTAGCTGCAGTCAGTCTTTGTTCTGCCGCATCTGGTTCTTCTCCATTCAGAATCTGCTTGTATTGCTCCTGCCATTCCTCCATTTCCTTTCTGGCATGATTCCATGCTTGAGTAGCTTTCTCGTAAGCCTCCATCTTACTCTTTTGTTGTGAAGTAAGGTTGCTGGTAAGTGCTTTCTGCTCAGCCAGTTTTGTGGCGCAGGTTGATGCGCTTTCTTGGGCTTTGTTCTGTATAGTAGAAGCCTTGCTTTCATACGCAGCTTCATCCTTCACAGCCTTATCTTTGAGTTGGGTCAGCCGTTCTATCTCTTTCTGAATCTTGTTAAACAGGCTCAGTTTGCTGCTCGCATCTTTCGCCTTGTTTTCATAGATAGGCAAGAGCGATTTCAGTTCTGCCTCAGCTTTCGGAATCTTTGGATACTGGGCGATGAGCGCCTTCCATTCCTCTTCGTAACTGGCGATTTCTCCCGACAGCTTTTCCTGCTGTTTCTGGAGCGTCTGTACTTCGCCGTCGTTCTGTTTTCTCTCGCCGGAAAGATCCTTCTCCTCTTTCTGCTGCAGTTTCAGCAGATTCTCCTTGGCTTTCAGAAGTTGAGAGAGTTCCGTGGTGGCTTCCTCAAACTGTCTGTTGTCGGTATGATAAGGATGGGTCGTGCTGCCACAGAGCGGACAAGGTTTGCCTTCGGTCAGGTTGGCACGATGAATCTCCCATTTCTCACTCACCATGAGGGTATAGGCATTTCTCAGCGTCAGGGTTTCTTGGGTCAGAGCCTCGATGGTCAACTTGCCCAGCGCTTCATCTATCTCTGCGTTTCTCTTGCCCAAGACCAGGATTCGCTCCTTATTCTTCTGCTTTTCTGTTGAGGCAGTATCGAGATGAGCCACAACCTTGATGGCTTGCTGGACATCCTGCAGTTTCCTGTCGGCTACAGTCTTGCTGTTCTGCAGTTCCTCTATGTTCTGTTCGGCAGTCTTATTTCTTTCCGTCTCCCAAGCCTGTTCAGCGGCTTGCGTCGCTTCGTGCAGAACCTGTTTCTGCTTGGCAATCTCTTCCTGTGTCGCTTTGAGGGCAAGGTTTGCTTTCTCCGTTTCAGCTTCCCATTTTTGGATGTTTCGGGCGTTTTCCTCCACGTCTTTCAGGGCAGTTAGATTCTCTTTCTGAGCCAACTCCAATGCCTCTTTCTTTTCTTTCAGATTCGGCATTGCCGCTTCCATTTTTGTTTTCAGCGCTCTTGCTTCAGCGATGACCGGCAGCGCCTTTTCGAGTTGTTCCTGTGCCTTGCCGACTGCTTCCTTCAGACTGGTGAGAGTTTTCTCGCTTTCGTCGATGGCAGACTCTTGACTTTTGATGTTTACTTCCGCTTTCAGGATGTTTTCTTCCTGCTCGTGGATGCTTTGCGTCTGTCGCTCTACTTCCTGCAGCTGGTTGACGGCTGGCTGTACTTCATCGTGCAACTGCAGACGGAGAATCTGGGTTTGCATCGCTTTAATGGCATCTGCTGCTTGTTCCATATCTGTCTGACAGATAGTGATTTGCTTGATTTGCTTATCGTTTTCCTCAAACCATTGCAGTTCTTTCGAGATGGCTTGCAACTGGCTGTCGAGTTCCTTCTCAGCTTTTTCCAACCGGGCGATATCCTCCTGTAGCTGAGTGAGTTCTTCATCGTTCAGCAGGTTCTGTTTAACGGCTTCCACCGATGCAGCCATCTGGTTGTAGGCATCCGTCGCCTGGTCTTTCGCCTTCTTGATTTCTGTAGCGATGTTCGTATAAGTTTCCTCGCATCCGATGAGTTTTTCCAGGAGTTCGTACCGCTCGTTTTCCTTTGCCGTCAGGAAGTTGGCAAACGAGCCTTGGGCGATGAGTACGGTACGGAGAAACTGGTCGTAGTCGAGTCCGATGATGTTCGGCAGCTCGTTCCAGTCGGCAGCTTCCTCCGTTGTCTCTTCGCCGTTTCTTGTGATTTTATAGAGCGCAGTCTTGGCGTTCTCGTAGCGCACTCTTTGGAATCTGACGTGCCATTCTGCGCGGTAGATGCTGCCGTTGTTGGCAAGGAAGGTGAGTTTGCTGTAGCCCTCCTTCTTGCCACGGGTCAGGATGTTTCTACTGTCGGTAGGAGCCAGTCGGTTGTTTTCGCTGGCATCTGTGACCCCGAAAATCTCGATGTTCTGGTTCTTGTCGCCTTTCTTCCTGGGGTAGCGAGGGGCGCGGTTGTAGAGAGCCAGACAGATGGCATCGAGTAGGGTAGACTTGCCACTTCCCGTCGGACCTACGATGCTGAAGATAGTACTTTCGCCTAAGGCACCTTCTTCAAAGTTGATGACCTCGCCTCCCTGTTTGTCAAGCGAAGCGAGGTTGAGTATTTCGAGTTGTAGGAATTTCATAATGATGATGTCGTTAATAAATCGGATAACATTTTCTCCTGTCTTTCGTTCATCGGAGCGTTGTGTCTGATGGCGAAGGCTTCCTTCAGCGTATCGAGCGGAGGACGGTTGATGATGTCTTCTATGCTGGTGATGTGCTGGGAACCCTGGATGGTGGAGAGGTCCAGTTGCGGGATGATGCGCTGGATTTTGCAGAGCACGGCATCCTTTGCGTTGACGAGTTTCTCCAGTTCCTTGATGTCATCGCTGGTCAGTTTCTCCTGTTTCACCTTCAGCATCACGTAGTCGAAATGGTCGCTCAGTTCGCCGTCTGTTCTCTCCGAGAGTTCAGAATTGATGAGTTTCTGCCATTTCTTGAAGGTCAGTTCTTCCTCATCTTCGGGCAGGATGCGGAGGGCGTGCTGAGGCTTGTATTCCAGAAAATCTACTTTCCATTCCTTACTCTTGCCGGTTTCCTTTCCTTCATCCTCTTCTCCGTGTTCTATGGTGATGAGGTCGATTCCGTGGGTGTAGTCTTTCTCTGCAAACGACATCGGGAGGATGCTGCCCGTATATCTTGCCCAGTCGGTGTTCCAGATATGTTGCCGCTTGTGGATGTGTCCGCAAGTCATATAGTCGGGATGGTCGTTCCATCCTTCCAGGTCCACTTCCTCCTGTCCGCCGATGATGATTTTCTCGCTCGCATCCTTTTTGGCGATATCCGAACCCTTGGCGTACATGTGTGCCATCAAGATGCATTTCCTGCCCGGGTATTTCTGTCGAGCCTCAGCCGTCAGTTCTCTCAGAAAGTCGTTGACTCCCTGCGAGTAACTGGCGTTCTGCACCACATCGCTTCTTAGGAAAGGTACGGCGAGGATGATGACTTCTTCTCCTTCCTCGTTGGTTACGGGGATGATGAGGTCATCGAAGGAATAGATCCAATGTCCGCCGGTTTTAGCATCGTCCTCGCTTTCTCCCTGCTTCCAGATTTTCCTTACGTTTCCTCTTATTTCCACGTGGTATCGGGTGAGCAGCGGACGGGGAGCCTCCAGTCGGCTAGCGGAATCGTGGTTGCCGGCGGTAATGATGACCTGCATGTTCGGGCACAGTTGGGTAGCATCGGCAAGAAACTCGTAATAAACGGTCTGTGCCGCTGCCGATGGATTTCCGTTATCAAAGATGTCTCCTGCGATGAGGAGAGCATCTGGCTTTTGTCCAGCTATCTGTTCCAGGAGCCATTTTAGGAAATGCTTGTGTTCCGGCAGACGGTCGTTGCCGTGAAACAGGTTGCCCAGGTGCCAGTCGCTGGTTGCTAATATCTTCATACTCATAAGAATGTCTAATCTTAGTCTTTTTCTTTGTCTTTTGCTTGCAATCCTTTAGCTTTTGGTTTGCAATCCTTTGGCCTTTGGCCTGCAATCCTTTGACCTTTGGTTTGCAATCTGATTACAAAGTTAACACAATTATTTGGGATACGCAAAGAAATAAGCTCAAAAAACGAAGAATTATGGCCGGAAAAGTAAAGATATTCAGGAAAAGTCTTGTTTTATATCTGATAAAGTTGTATCTTTGCAAGGTAGAAATCTTCGTTCACCGACGTTGAACCGCCATTCACCGACGTTGAACCGCCGTTCATCGACGTCGAACGGACATTCAGCGTCGGTGAACGGAGATTTCTTCTAGGATAAAATACTTTTCTTCCTAGGTTTGTGGTCTTTTCTTCTTAGGTATGATCATAAATACTATAGGATGCAAAGGCTGCTGCAATAAGGAGTGATAACAATCTTAATAAGAAAGGAAACAGATATGGCTAAGTACAAGTTGCAAGAGTTGAATGATTTGCGTGATGAAGGCAAGCGCAGAGTTTATCCCAAGATGGTGACCAACCGGACACTATCCCGAAAAGAGTTCGTCAAGATGATGCAGAACTACCATCGCGGTATTTCGGAAAGTACCACGGAGGCTGTATTGACCGATGTGGTTGATATGCTGACAGACATGCTCTCCATGGGTTACAACGTGAATCTGGAAGGTTTCGGCACCTTCTCCCTCTCCCTCGCTTTCGAGGATGAGAAGCCTAGGGAAATTCTGAATCCAGATGATAAGATGACGTACCGCAAGGTGGGCGTGAAGGACATCAACTTCAAGGCGTCTCCTGAGTTTGTCAAGGATGTAAAGCGTGAAACCGACCGTGACCTGGAGCGTGATATGGGTGGCGTAAAGGTTATCCGTAAGCAGCTCTATTCCAGGGAAGAGCGCATCGCCCGTGCCCTGGAGGTGATAGAGAAGAACGGAGTCCTCACCCTAGGCGATTATGCCTCCATCAACAACCTGAGCCGTACTGCCGCCTCTATGGAACTGAAGGAGCTGACAAATGACAAGACTTCGCCGATAGATTCACTAGGCCGCGGCAGCCATAAGGTTTGGGTGAAGAGGAAAGAATAAATAAAAATGATAGTGTTATGGATGCAACATTACAAACAATAATTTTGCAACTTCCTAGTTCCGATATGCAATTTTTGAAAGAATTGGCTAAAAGAATGGGATGGGGTGCTAGCAAAGTGAAGTCTAGCTCTAAAATTTCAGAGTTAGATAAGGCAATTCTCGAAGTAAAGGAGGGGAATGTCAAGAACTTCGATACATTGGAGGATATGATGAACTATCTGGAAGCTTAGACATGAGTATAAAATGCCTGGTTAAGAAGTAAATCATTGAACTTTTGCATGTGGTTCAAGCACGGGCTGAAGACCCAAAAACTCCTAGCCCAGGGCAACACCCTGGGTATTAAGGCGTTGTCCCCTTGCGCCCTGTAAGGGCAAAAGCCTTGAATATATGCTGCTTTATAACCAATTTTATTTGGGATTTGCAAGAAACTATTTCTCTTTTAAATCATTTGCCGACTTTTCGAAATCAGCTTTGATTTCATCTAATAGTGGATTTTGCCCTTGCAGGGCGCAATGCTGATTGCTAGCATACCCAGGGCGTTGCCCTGGGCTAAGAGCTTTTGGGCTTTCAGCCCGTTCTTGAACCATCTGCAAAAAATCAGAAAGAATCTTTATCCTCGAAGTGCATTATAAGTTAAATTCCATTCTTTGTCAAGAACAGCGATTTCAGCTTCTTCTTGCAGTTCTTTCTAAAATCTTCTATACTGATAGAACGCTTCCAATCTTCTAGCCACGGGTATTGTGCCGTTAGTTCTTTTTCAAATTCTTCAGCATCAATATATTGCCCATTCTCATACTCTTCCTCAATAGCTTCAATCCTAGCCACGGCTTCTTCTTCATTAGCCGGATGCCAGCCAATAGGAGTCGGCTGCTCTTCTTGTAATGTATATCTTTTCTCCTTCATAAGCTTTTTCCTTTATAGTTTTCTTTTGAATTGTCTAATCAGATATCTAGGGCTTCTTCTCATATCCCATAAATCTACGAAAATGACGAGGTCGTTGGCTTCATCGTAGCGGTAGATAATCTTCCAATTCTCCTTGATAATCGCACTATGGTAAGGGCGGTGGAATCGCTTAAGCAATGGCTCTCTGGGTGAAGAAAGAGGATGAAGCATCAGGCGATGCTTGATGTCATCAAGCTCTTTATTAAACCGTTTAACTGAAGTAGCTCCAAATTCGGCTAGTGTGTAAACCACCATATCTCGAAGTTCCTTCTTGAAAGGGTCTAGTAATTTTATATGAGCCATAATCCTTCAGATTTAAGTTCTGCTATAAAATCATCAAAATCTGTAGCCTTGCCTGTCCTTTCATACTCTTCCTCAATAGCTTCTATCCTAGCCACGGCTTCTTCTTCATTAGCCGGATGCCAGCCAACAGGAATCTTATTCCAGTCAATATCTTCTTCTGCACATTCATCCTCGGGAAGTGCTATGGCGGCATTTCCGTGATAGGCTGGTGCAGGCTCTGCTGCGAATGCTGCATCTTTCTGCTCTTCTGGCAATGTATATCTTTTCTCTTTCATAAGCTTGCGTATTTTATCTGCTGCAAATTTACGATTATTATCTGAATCATGCAAGAAAAAAGGGAGAAAAGTTTTTAAAGTATCTTATAATCAAGGTTTTTGCTCTTTATTGGGCTTGGGATGGTTCTGAAAAAAAAGTCACAATATCCGGCAGATGGTGCTGAGTATTGTGACTTAACTTTTTTATTATACAAATAATAATCATTACTAAATAATCACTACTAAATAATCATTAAATATTAGTGGTGCTTCAAATCGCAGGCAGCTTGTTCGTAATCGATGAGATGATCGATGGTAGGGTGGTCGCCGCAGATTTCGCAGGATGTACGCTTCTTTACCTTGATGGTGCGGAAGTTCATCGTCTTGGCGTCGAAGGTGAGCAATCGGTCTGTAAGCAGATCGCCCACACCGAGGAAGTACTTCAACGCCTCGGCAGCCTGGATGGTTCCGAGCATACCAGCGATGGCACCAAGGACTCCTGCCTGGCTACTGGTAGGAACAGCGCCTGCTGGAGGTGGCTCCTTGAAGAAACAACGGTAACAAGCCGTGCCTGGAAGATGGGTGAAGGTCTGCCCCTGGAATCTCAGGATGCCGCCATGCGAGAATGCCTTGCCCAGTCGCACACAGGCGTCATTGATGAGGAACTTCACCGGGAAGTTGTCGGTGCAATCAATGACGAAATCCCATGGCTTGATGATTTCCTCGGCATTGTCTGAGGCGAGGAAGGTATGGTAGGTTGTTACCTCCACATCAGGATTGATGGCAATCATCTTCTCCTTGGCGCTTTCCACCTTAGGGGTGTTCAAGTCCTTGGTCTGGTGGATGACCTGTCGTTGCAGGTTGCTGAGGTCAACTACATCGGCATCCACGATACCGATATGTCCTACGCCAGCCGCAGCGAGGTAGAGGGCAACTGGGGAACCCAATCCTCCGGCACCAATGATGAGCACCTTGGCATTGAGGAGCTTTTCCTGCCCCTCGAGGCCTACATCCTGAAGGAGGATGTGGCGGCTGTATCTTTCTATCTGTTCTTCTGTTAAATCTATCATTTTATAGTACTTTATGTCTTTTTTCTTTAGTAAAAAATTACTTTGTATAGCAGTTTATGCTCATACAGCAGTATAGAAAAAGGTCGCAAACAATTAACAGCTTGCGACCTTTGATATTCTTTATAAGAACCCGAATTATAATCCCGAATCCGGAAGTATAATTCTCAAATTCTTGATTTACTCGATAACCACGAGTGCATCCTCTTCGAGCACAGCCTGACCAGGCTTAACGCAGATAGCAGTAACCTTACCATCCTTCTCAGCCTCGATGTTGTTCTGCATCTTCATAGCCTCGAGAACGACAACAGTATCACCTGCCTTCACCTCCTGACCAACAGCTACCTCGATGCTGGTGATAGTACCAGGGAGAGGAGCCTTTACAGCATTGGCTGTATTTACGTTGGCAGCTGGAGTAGCCTCAGCATCATCAGATGCAGCAGCTGGCTGACCGAGCACAACCTTCTTCTTCTCTGGCTCAGCCTCCTGTTCCATCTCAACCTTGTAAGCTTCGCCATTCACGTTCACGCTTGCGATGTTACCCTCAACAGCGTCAATCTGAACCTTGTATTCTTTTCCGTCAATTGTATATTTAAACTCTTTCATTTCTATTACATTATGGTTTAGCTGTTAAACTCAAGAACTTGGCGTTCCACATCGTCTGACGTGGCTTGATAGTGATGATGCCAGGCTCCTTGTCGTGTACGTTATTGCCCTGATACTCATAGAGTGCCATGGCAATCGCAGCATAAATATTCTTATCCATTCGTTTTTACTTTAATTTTGAGTGTTGATTGTTGAGTGTTGAATTAGGCTTGCGCCCTTCTGTTATGTTGAGTCTGTATATAACTCAACATTCTACACTCAACATTCAACATTTCTATATTACATTGGCATACAGCCATGCTTCTTAGCTGGTAAGCTCTGACGCTTGGTAGCGAGCTGAGCCAAACCACGGCAGATGCGGAAACGGGTGTTGCGTGGCTCGATGACATCATCGATGTAACCATACTGAGCTGCCTGATATGGATTAGCAAACTTGTCAGTATACTCCTGCTCCTTCTCAGCCAGGAATGCCTTTACATCCTCGCCAGCTTCCTTCTTAGCCTTAGCTTCCTTACCACAGAGAACGGCAACGGCACCGCTGGCACCCATTACGGCAATCTCTGAAGATGGCCAAGCGAAGTTCAAGTCAGCACGCAACTGCTTGCAACCCATCACGATGTGGCTACCACCATAGCTCTTACGCAATGTGATAGTAATCTTTGGCACGGTAGCCTCGCCGTAAGCGTAGAGCAACTGTGCACCGTGGAGGATGACAGCGTTGTACTCCTGACCTGTACCTGGCAAGAATCCTGGTACGTCAACGAGAGATACGATAGGAATATTGAAGGCATCGCAGAAACGAACGAAGCGGGCTGCCTTGCGGCTAGCGTTTACATCGAGTACACCTGCGTAAGCTGCTGGCTGGTTGGCTACGATACCAACGCTCTGACCATTGAAGCGGGCGAAACCTGTAATGATGTTCTTGGCGAACTTAGGCTGAACCTCGAAGAACTCTCCGTTATCGGTTACAGCACCGATTACCTTATACATATCGTATGCCTGGTTAGGATCCTCTGGGATAATCTCGTTCAAGGTATCATCCATGCGGTCGATAGGGTCTGTGCACTCTACGCGTGGAGCCTCTTCGGTATTGTTGCTAGGGATGAAAGAGAGCAAGCTCTTGATCATCTCGATAGCCTCTTCCTCAGTCTTGGCAGCGAAGTGGGTAACACCACTCTTGGTTGCGTGAACTGATGCACCACCGAGGTGCTCTGCATCGATATCCTCACCTGTTACGGTCTTTACAACCTTAGGACCTGTCAGGAACATGTAAGAAGTCTGCTCCTTCATGATGATGAAGTCGGTCAAGGCTGGAGAGTAAACGGCACCACCGGCGCAAGGGCCCATGATAGCAGAAATCTGTGGGATGACACCAGAAGCGAGGATGTTGCGCTCGAAAATCTCACCATAACCAGCGAGGGCGCAGATACCTTCCTGAATACGAGCACCACCTGAGTCGTTCATGCAGATAACAGGTGCACCCATAGTCATAGCCATATCCATTACCTTGCAGATCTTCTGTGCCATAGTCTCAGAGAGTGAACCACCATTTACGGTGAAGTCCTGAGCATATACGTAAACCAGACGGCCGGCTATAGTAGCGCTACCAGCTACAACACCATCACCGAGGTACTGCTTCTTCTCCATGCCAAAGTTAGTGCAACGATGCAACTTGAACATATCATACTCCTCGAAACTGCCGGCATCTACCAACATTTCGATACGCTCACGAGCGGTATATTTGCCACGTGCATGCTGCTTTTCGATGGCCTTCTCGCCACCGCCAAGACGAGCCTGTTCGCGCTTAGCGATCAGCTCCTTAATCTTTTCTACTTGTTTGCTCATAATTGATTATTATGTATTATTTCTTTATTCTTTATAGAATGGTTTCCTGAATCCATGGGATGAGCGGACGAACCGTCATCGTATAATTCGGGCGCAAAGATACGAAAAAAACCGCAGATAGCGAACTATCTACGGTTAAATATTTAGAATAATGTGAAAAATCACTATTATTTGGTCCTAAAATTCCAAAAGAATGCGGGCATTGAGCTGTCTTCCGGTAAGATAATTAGGTACGGCGTATTGCTGGCTGGTTACATCTGTCACCCAGTAATAGCTGTTTACGTTGTCTATGCCGAAGAGGTTGAGGCAATCTACCCCCAGCATCACATTCTTCAGGAAGGTCTTCTTCTCACGGCGGCTGTTGTCGAGCAGCTGATAACTCATACCGATATCTGCACGGCGATAGGCGGTGGCACGGAAACTGTTGGTCTCCAACTCTCTGTGAGGTGCTGCGAAAGGAAGACCATCGGCAAAGGCGAGTTTCAAAGACATGCGCCACTTCTTGCTGCCCGGGAAATAATCGGTGAAGAAGAGGTTTACCGCATAACGCTGGTCGGTAGGCAAAGGGATGCTCTTGCCACCCAGTTTCATCTTGGTATCCATGAGCGAAAGACTGAGCCAGGAATCGGTACCCGGAACAAATTCTCCGTAGAGTTTGAAGTCGAGTCCTGCCGCATGACCGCTGCATTCGTTCTGTCCGTAATAAACTACCTTCACGTTACTTACAGAATAAGGAACCAGATTGCTCAAAGCCTTGTAATAGGCTTCGGCAGAGAATTTATAGCGTTGGTCTCCTAGCTTGAACCTATAGTCGTAGCCGGCGATGAAGTGGATGCTTCGCTGACTCTTGATTTTCTCGTTCAGCGATGCGATGGTTATGCCGTTCACCGTAGATGTATCTCTCAATTCCTTGAAGAATGGAGCCTGATAATACAGACCTGCCGCAAAACGGAGTGTGGTATTCTCGTGGTTGGCTGGTATGATGGCGAGCGACAGACGAGGACTCACGATAGTTTCTCTGTTGAAGTTCCAATGACTCATTCTGATACCATAGTTCAGAGTGTAATGTGTCTGTCCATTACCGGTACTGTCGGCTGTTCCTCCCGAAAAACGGTAGGTGTCCTGGATGTAAGCTTCCATTCGGTTGGCATTCAGTTCGTTGCGAGCCTTCAGTGAATAAACCATATAGAGGTCTTTGCCATTGTGAGGAATACTGTATCCTGCAGAATCGCGCATCTCATATTCTACTGAATTCTCCTCGATATGTTCACGCTTCAGACTTACTGCGGCCTCCATCTGATGTTTCTTCACCTTGTGCTTGAGCATCAGTTTGGCACTCATCACGCGGGCTGTGAGATAGTTTCGGGCATGTTCGAAATAGGTACCTACACCCAGGTTTTCTGAGGTTTCGGTCTCATCGAGCCAATATTGACCCTGAATGTCATATTTCTCCTGTTCCTTGGTGTAGAAAGCGCTGCCCAGAAGCGAGAGACTGGTGTTGGCGGTAAACTGGCGGGTAATGCCGAGTGTACCGAAGTAGGTGAGAAAACGGTCTTTTTCCTGACCGTCAAAATATACTCTGAAGCTCTTTACGTTTTCCATTGTTCCGAACTTCGTTTCTCGGTCTTCCGGTTCGAAGTTGTAGTGATTATCAGAGATGTAGCCTATGAAGTCAAGCTTCCAGCGTTTGTTGGGCTGGTAACTCAGATAGGTCTGATAGTCCAGATAGTTTGGCTTGTATTCGCCTTTGGTTTCCATCGAACCGAGCAGGTAAGAGGTAGTTTTGTAGCGCACGCTGTTGAGCCATGAAAGTTTCTGGGTTCCCAGACCGATGTATGCGTCAGCACCCAGCAGACTGGCAGCCAGGCTGCCTTCAACCACCGGCTTCTTGCTTTTTGCTTTCAGGGTTTTGTAGGTGATATCGAGAGCCGAACTCATCTTGTCTCCGTATTTGGCAGCATATCCTCCGGTTGAGAAACCGATTTTATCTACCATATAAGGGTTGATGACGGAGAGTCCTTCCTGCTGTCCGCTGCGAACCAGGAATGGGCGGAATACTTCTACGTTGTTGATGTATACGGAGTTCTCATCGAAGGCACCGCCACGTACATTGTATTGCGAAGAGAGTTCGTTATGGGTACTCACGCCAGCCTGTTGCTGAACCAGACTTTCCACCCCATTTCCGTTGGCAGATGGCGTCATCTTCATGTCCTTAGTCTTCAGCTCCTGTATCTGGTCCGACTGTATTTTTTCTCCCTTGATATTCACCTCATCGAGGGTGGTGGATGCTTCGCGAAGTACCACCTGCAGGGTTTGTTTTCCTCGCGGTCTTCTCAGCACTTTTGTTTTTGTCTTGAAACCGATATATGAGAATTTGACTACCACGCTGTCTGCAGAATGCAGTTTGAGGCTATAGTCTCCCTTGAGCGAAGTAACGGCAGTCTTTCCCTGGCTAGCCACCGAAACGATGGCAAACTCCAGTGGCTGGTTGTTCTCGTCTACCACTTTGCCGTGTAGGGTAAACTCCTGCGCCATCATCTTTATGGTTGCGATGAGGCATATTGTGAGTATCAATAATCTATTTTTCATACTTTTATTAACGAGAAAAACTAAAAAATATTGTAGATGGTTGCAAGTTTTGATGAATGTCACTGGTTGTAATGCATTTGCGTCAGCCCGATTTGGCAGTCATGACGAGACCATATCTGCATCAACCTTTATGATTGATGCTGCAAAGATACATTCTTTTCTGTTTCATAGCTATGCGATTTGTGACAATTGTGTGCATTCGGGAAATAAAGTTGGCGAAAATTATATTTTTATGCCTTATCTTGAAATTCGAAGAAATATTTCCGAAGAATAGAAAATTATCTCCGAAGGATAAAATAATATCTCCGATAAATAGGAAAATATCTCCGAAGGATAAAATGATATTTCCGAAAGAGAATTGTCTCCAGATTATATATCCCGGCACAGATTGCTGCAGATGATTTTCTGTTGCATGCAGAACAGGATTTTGGATGTGATTTTTGGGAGGTGAAGGTGAAGGGTGTATTTTTAATCTTTATATTATATTCTTTATTTTAGGGTTTTTTCCGATTTTTGACCCTAGGGTCTTTTTTTCGGTTTTTACCCTAACCCTTCACGCGTATATATAAAAAGGAGTTTTCAAACCTTCACCCTTCACCTTTTGGCGATTCTTTTGATGATCAGAGAGTTAAGGGTGAAGGCACTTTCTTGTTTTGTATTAAACACTTTTTTGCATTTGGATATTTTAAGGAGAGTTTGGTTGGGAACGGAGAAATATGAACTTGCTTAGGAAAAGAGAAAGGAGATTATAAAAAAGCCCGATAAAAGTCGACTTTTATCGGGCTGGAATTGTTATGATTATTTACTTATTGAATGCATAGAACAAACCATCATTCATAGCCATGCGAACCTGGTATAAACCATTGGCATCTGCTGGGACGTTGATCTTCTCGCCACTTGGCAAGCAAGCCTGGATGCTGCCATCCTCGTTGAAGCTGAAAAGCTCACGGATATCGCCATCCTTGCTGTATGACCAACTCTTGTGCTTCTTGTCGAACACAAAGTATGATTTCTCACCATCTGGGTCGGTAATCTCGTAGCCATTCTTCAATGTCTTGATGGCATACATGCGACCATCCTTACCCATTACGTCCTTAGTAGTTCCTACCTGGCCAATCACCTTGTTGCCTGTCCAGAACTCGATAGAGTTGAGAACGAGAAGGTCTGCAAATGAACATACTGCGTAAGCAGGAGAGATGAGCACGAAGATAATTTCGTTTACAAACTTGTTGTCTGTTGCTCTCTTGTTCCAGTCAAGTACGGAATTTGTCAGACCAAATGAGCCGATGCAAGAACTGAATGTCAAGGCGCCCAATAGGACTGCGATGACAGGTTTAGTTAAATTTTTCTTCATAATCATAAATTAATTTATATGTTGAGAATCTATTACTTCGCAGACTCAAACTCGCGCAAGAAACGAGTATCGTTCTCAGAGAAGAGACGAAGGTCGCTCACGCGATATTTCAAGTTGGTGATACGCTCAACGCCCATACCGAAGGCATAACCCGTATAGACATTGCTGTCGATACCGCAAGCCTCAAGGTCATGAGGGTCAACCATACCGCAACCTAAAATCTCAACCCATCCGGTATGCTTGCAGAAGTTGCAACCCTTACCGCCACAGATGTTGCAGGAGATATCCATCTCGGCACTAGGTTCTGTGAATGGGAAGTAGCTGGGACGGAGACGAATCTTGGTATCTGCACCAAACATCTCACGGGCAAAGGTAAGGAGCACCTGCTTGAGGTCGGTGAAACTTACGTTCTTATCTACATAGAGACCTTCTACCTGATGGAAGAAACAGTGAGCGCGGGCGCTGATAGCCTCGTTACGGTAAACGCGGCCTGGGCAGAGCACACGGATAGGTGGCTCATGAGTTTCCATATAGTGAGCCTCGTCGCCAGAAGTATGGCTGCGGAGGAGCACATTCTTGGTAACATCGTCGCTGTTGGTCTTCTCTATAAAGAAGGTGTCCTGCATGTCGCGGGCTGGGTGGTCGGCAGCAAAGTTGAGCATCGTAAATACGTGCTTGTCGTCATCTACCTCAGGACCCTGGAAAAGGGTAAAGCCCATGCGAGCGAAAATGTCGATAATCTGATTCTTCACTACGGTGAGTGGATGGCGGGTACCGAGTGCTACAGGGTAGGCGGTACGGGTCAAGTCGATATCATCGCTTGATGCCTCGGCTTCTTCCATCTGCTCCTTCAGTCCGTTGATCTTATCAAGGGCTGCGTTCTTCAGCTCGTTGATTTTTACACCAACCTCTTTCTTCTGGTCGGCTGGCACTGTGCGGAAGTCGGCCATGAGGGCGTTAATCTCGCCCTTCTTGCTCAGATACTTGATTCGAAGCTGCTCTACTTCTTCTGCGTTTTGGGCAGTCAAAGTGCTCACTTCTTTCAAGAGTTCGTCTATTTTTTCTAATAACATATCTATATTTTTATCTTTTTTGACTGCAAAGATAACATTTTTTGCTTAAAAGATGAAATAATTCAAAAGAAAGTTGTACTTTTGCATGGAAAATTTGAGAAATTTAATAGGTTTATGAAAAAACTCTGTTTATTAACGGTGTTGATGGCGGTGCTTACCATCGTTTGTTTCACGTCTGTGGGATGCACAGACAAGAAGCCTGCGCCTGCCATTGATTCGGCTTCATCTGATACGGTGATTGCCGACACCCAAGCGATGGACTCTACAGAACAGCTGATAGAGGAGACTCCGATGCCAAAGGCGGCTGACGAGCTTTTTGATGATTTCGTGTTTAATTTTGCAGCTAACAGAAAGTTGCAGAAAAGTCGTATTGTCTTCCCGTTGCCGGTATATCACGGTAAGAAACTGACCAAGAAGATAGAAAAAAAACATTGGAAGATGGAGCATTTCTTCATGCGCCAGGATTATTACACGCTGATTTTTGATAATCAGAAACAGATGAAACTGATGAAGGATACTACTATCGATCATGTAGTAATAGAAAAGGTGTTCTATAGTAGAAAGACAGTTCAGCAGTTTGTGTTTAATCGCATCAATGGTCTGTGGATGATGACTAGCATTTGCTACAAGTCTATGTATCAGAATAATAATGCCAGTTTTCTGAAGTTTTACGGCCATTTTGCTACTGATACCGCTTTCCAGGCTCGCCACATCCATAATCCGGTGAAGTTTACCGGTCCTGATCCTGATGATGATTTCAGTACTATGACAGGCGATATAGAACCGGAAACATGGCCTGCCTTTGCGCCTCAACTGCCTCACGGCATGATTTACAATATAATCTATGGTCAGAAATATACCGAAAGCAACCAGAAAATCTTCGTGATTCGTGGTATTGCCAATGGTATGGAAACCTCTCTTACTTTCAAAAAGATTGGAGGAAAATGGGAACTGATCAAACTGGATATGTAGCTTTTTAGTTAGTAGTAATAGTTTAACCAGATATGAAGGATATTCGTAATTATAGCCTTTTGGCTCACAATACATTCGGGATTGATGCTAAATGCAGCAGATTTCTAGAGTATGAATCGGTTGAGGAAGCCCGACAGATAGTGGGCTTGCTGACAGAGGCAGATCAGCCGCTGCTCATTCTGGGTGGCGGCAGCAATCTCTTGCTTACTGGTGATTATGCAGGTACAGTACTCCATTCGGCTATTATGGGTATTGAGGTTCTTGACAACAAGACTTTGGCAGCTGCAGAGGGGGATGATGCTTTGTGCAATCCGGATTGGGTATTCCTTTCCTGTGGTAGTGGCGAGGTGTTTGATGATGTGGTAGCTTATGCCGTAGAGCATGGTTATCATGGAGCGGAGAATCTGAGTATTATTCCGGGTGAAGTAGGTGCCAGCGCGGTTCAGAATATCGGTGCCTATGGTGTGGAAGCTAAGGATATTATATATAAGGTGGAAGCGGTTGAGATAGCTACGGGCAGAGTAGGGGTGTTTGATAATGCTGACTGCGAGTACAGTTACCGTCAGAGTAAATTTAAGCATGAGTGGAAGGATAAGTATCTGGTGACGCATGTGATTTACCGTTTGCAGAAGACCTTCTGTCCGGATCTGGATTATGGTAATATCCGTTCTGCGCTCGAGGCTAAGCGTATTGCTGAGCCTACAGCCCAGCAGCTTCGTGATGTCATCATAGAAATTAGAGAGGCAAAATTGCCTGATCCTAAGGTGTTGGGTAATGCAGGCAGTTTCTTTATGAATCCTATTGTGGAGAAGGCTAAGTACGAAGAACTGGCTGCTCTTTATCCGGGTATGCCTCATTATACAATCGATGATTCTCATGAAAAGATTCCGGCTGGCTGGATGATTGATCAGTGTGGCTGGAAGGGAAAGAGTCTGGGACGGGCCGGTGTGCATGATAAGCAGGCACTGGTGCTTGTGAATCGTGGCGGCGCTACGGGCGAGGAAATCGTAAAACTCTGTGAGACCATCCAGGAGGATGTGAAGCAGAAGTTTGGTATAGAGATTCATCCGGAGGTGAATGTGAAGTGAAGAATTCGTTTGTTTTCAGAAAAATATTTGATAATTAATGAAGGTAACTTTATTAGGTACAGGCACATCGGGCGGGGTTCCTTCGCTGGGGTGTAACTGTGAAGTGTGCCGGAGTACAGATCCGCATGATAAAAGATTGCGCAGTGCGGCAATGATAGAAACGGAGAATACCCGTATTCTGATAGATGCCGGACCTGATATCCGACAGCAGTTGTTGCGTGTGCCTTTCAGAAAGATAGATGGTGTCCTGGTTACGCATATCCATTACGACCATGTTGGTGGTATTGATGATTTGCGCCCTTTCTGTATCTTTGGTGATATCAATATCTATGGCGATGAACTCGTTACTGCGGGGCTGCCTCATACGATGCCTTACTGCTTTCCGAAGAATGCAGAAAAACTCTATCCGGGAGCTCCGAAACTCAAATTGCATACCATTCATCCGCATGAGCATTATCAGATAGGGGATATTGAGTTTGTTCCTATCCGAGTGATGCACGATAAGATGCCTATTCTCGGCTATCGGTTTGGTAAGTTTGCCTATATTACTGATATGAAATCTATGGGTGATGAAGAATATGCTTATTTGGATGGTGTGGAAACACTCGTAATTAACGCACTCAGATTTGAGAAAACACATCACAGCCATCAGCTTGTATCTGATGCTATTGAGGTGTCGCTCAGGATAGGAGCAAAACATACTTATTTTATCCATGTGACTCATCAGATAGGTTTTCACGATGAGGCGAATAAAAGGCTGCCCGAAGGCTTTGAATTTGGCTTCGATGGAATGGAGATATATGTAGAAAATAGATGAACTTTTATTGAAAAAGGCTTAAAAATAGGTCAGTAAAAGTTAATTAAATTAAAATAACAGATCTTTTACTAAGAAAAATTTGCGAGTATCATAGATTATTTCTATATTTGCATGTGTGTTTTTCATAGTATTAGATTTAAGGTTAACAAGGTATTGGGGTCGCAGCGGCGACCCTTTTTTGTTTTTATCCCCTTTTGGGTGACTAAAAAAATACCTTTTTTCAAGGCATCTTTCCTTTCCCCAAAACGGTATATGGTTCATCTCTTCCGAGGTTTGAATCTCCGGTAAAGTTTCCAAGCCAACAGTGCACCGTCGAATGCTCCTGCTCCCACCTGCAGCAAACTCTGCAGTCGCTTGCTAGGACTCGCATTGCGTGACAGGATTTCAGGTTTTGTGAAAAGCGAGTTCCATAAAGTCTGAATCTTGGCATCATCGGCATCAATTTCCTTGCGTATCGCCTCTTTTTTGAGTCGGATATCGTTTAAGGAATTATATTCTGTGATTTCTGAATGATTTGTCATGTTGCGAAAAGGAGGTTATTTTTCCATCAAGAGGCTGGCCAGAAATCTGACCAATGGTCTCTCGATCCACTTATGGCGGAAAATTACAAATAATATTAATATAAATAGGTATACTGCAGCAACAATGCAGAATCCGATAGTCAGACTACCTATTAAGTCTGCCAATGCAAAAGCAGCACCAAAGGATAGGTAAATGAGGGTAAGCGTAAGTAAGCCCAGAAGTACAACCGTCATGGTGATGACTGTAAGCAGGCGTACCACCTTATCCACAACATCGAGCTTCAGATATTCGCTCTGAAGCCCGATGTAATGTTTAAGCACCTCAATGAGCTGCCCGATAGTTTCTACATTTTTATCGTTAGAGAACATCATGATAGGTGATGATTAAACCTCAGGAGCTGCGTCCTTGATATCGTCAACCAGATCATCAACGTCCTTACGGCTCAACTTGATGTCGTGCTTCTTGCAGAAATCGTCTACTGCACCTGCAATCTTACTACGTGTATCCTCACCCTTCTCAGGAGCGAAAATCAAACCGAGTGCTGTACCAGCGATAGCACCGCCGAGGAAAGCACCAATGTAACCTAATGTTTTCATATGCTATAAATTTTAAACGTTAAACGATTATCTTCTTGTCATTTTCATTTGACAATGCAAATATACTAAATTCTCTTTAAAAAACAAGCCTTTTAGCCTTAATTTTTCATTAAAAATGTTTTAATAGCCTTATTTAACAAACTTTAGGCGGCATATTCTTCGTTTTTCGGGCATTTTTTTGTATTTTCGCAGAGTAAAAAACGCATAACGCGAAATTTATATTGAATGAACAACAATAATAAACAATAAAACGAATAAGAATTATGAAGAAAATTACAGTATTAAGCATGGGAATGTGCGCAGTTTTGGCGCTCGCAAGTTGTGGTACATCTAAGGAAAGTGCATACAAGAAGGCATATGAGAAGGCTCAGCAGCAGGAACAGCAGGCTGCTCAGGCTCCTGTTGCTCAGGAACCAGTTGTAGCTCCTCTCGAGACTCAGGCTCCTTCTGATGAGCAGACAGAGGTTGATAATGCTACTGTTCGTTCTGAGGATGTTTCTCTCGTCTCTGGTTCTGGCTTGTCAAGCTATAGCGTAGTAGTTGGTTCTTTCTCTCTCAAGGCTAACGCTGAGGGATTGGCTAGTACATTGAAGAGCGCTGGCTACGATGCTCAGATCGCCCTGAACACAGAGCGTAACATGTATCGCGTGGTAGCTTCTACATTTGCTGATAAGGCTGCTGCTGTCAAGAGCCGCAATCAGCTTCGCGCTGGTAAGTATCCTGATGCTTGGTTACTCCTTAAGAAGTAATCTGATATTATATAAGGATAAGATATCCGTAGATTAATGCGAATTTTATCTATAGATTACGGTAAAAAACGTACCGGACTGGCTGTGACCGACCCATTGCAGATTATTGCCAATGGGTTGGCCACAGTTTCTACACATGAACTTTTCACTTATATCGAAACTTATATTCAGAAAGAACAGGTGGAGCGTATTGTTATCGGAAAACCGATGCAACCTAACGGGCAGCCAAGTGAAAACCTGGCAAGAGTAGAAAACTTCTACAACTGTTGGCGAAAGGCTCATCCTGAAATTCCAATTGAATATTATGACGAGAGATTTACATCAGTCCTGGCACATAGAGCCATGATAGATGGAGGTGTAAAGAAGAAAGTGAGAAAAGAAAATAAAGGATTGGTAGACGAGATAAGTGCTACCATCATATTACAGGATTATTTGCAATCAAGAAGATAATGATTTTACCGATTTATATTTATGGTCAGCCAGTGCTGAGAAAAGTGGCTGAAGATATTACACCTGATTATCCAGATCTCAAGGTGTTGATTAATAATATGTATGAAACCCTTGATTCCAGCAACGGCATCGGACTGGCTGCACCTCAGATTGGCTTGCCTATCCGCCTCGTTGTTATCGACCTGGATGTGCTCAGCGAGGATTACCCTGAGTATAAAGGATTCCGTCATGCTTTCATCAATGCCCATATCCTAGAGCGCGATGAGGAAAATACCGACTCTTCTGAAGAGGGATGTCTTTCTATTCCTGGTATCAATGAGAAGGTGGTTCGTCCTACACGCATTCATGTAAAGTATATGGATGAGGATTTTAATGAACATGATGAGTGGATAGGGGGATATCTGGCTCGCGTGATGCAGCATGAATTCGACCATTTGGAGGGTACGATGTTTGTTGACCGTGTGTCTCCTCTTCGCAAGAACATGATAGCAGGAAAGCTCAAGAGTATCATCAAGGGCAATTTCCGTGCTGCCTATCGTACTAAGATACGTCGATAGTTCTTCCGAAAATATAGTAAGCTTCATGGTAATCGTGACGATTGGGCTTACTATATTTTTTTATTCTACATTCAATAGGTTTTATTTCAGAGAGTTACGAACAGATGAAGAAGATTCTCTTAGTTCTTTTTATGGTAATGGGCGCCATGTCGACTTCTGCCCAATATCGTGTAGACCGACTTGTTACGGCCGGTCGGAGTGCATTGTATTATGAGGATTTCGTCCTTTCAATCAAGTATTTTAATCTGGCTATCGGTGCCAAGCCTTATCTGTATGAGCCTTGGTATTACCGCAGTGTGGCAAAATTTAATCTGGATGACTTTACGGGTGCTGAAAGTGATGCCAGCGAGGCGTTGCATCTCAATCCCTATATCAATGATATTTATGACTTGAGAGCCATCTGTCGCATCAGACAAAACAGGTTTGATGATGCGATAGCTGACTATAACGAGGCTATCAGACTGGAACCGCGCAACCGAAATTACTGGTTCAACCGTGCTATCTGCCAGATGGAAAACAAAAAGTATGAGGCGGCGCAACAGGAACTGGATACCATCGTGGAAAAATGGAAAGACTGGTCGAATGCTTATTCGCTCAAGGCTGAAGTGTATCTGCATCAGAAAGATACCGTGCAGGCTGAGAAATGGCTAGACAAGAGTCTGCAGCTCAATCCGTATGATGGGGATGCCTGGACTACGCGTGCCTATATGGCGCTGGCTAGAAAGGAATGGAAAACGGCTGATGAGGCGCTGACCAAGAGTCTGCATTTCAAACCTAACAATGTGAACAGTTACATTAACCGTGCTTTGGCGCGTATCAATCTGAATAACCTCAGGGGGGCGATGAGCGATTATGACAATGCCCTTGAGCTGGATCCGAACAATTTCCTGGCTCATTATAATAGAGGACTGATGCGTGTACAGTTGGGTGATGATAACCGTGCTATCACCGATTTCGACTTCATTATCAAGATGGAACCCCAGAACTTCATGGCTATCTTCAACCGAGCTCTATTGCATGACAAGACCGGTAATCTGAGAGCAGCCATCAAGGATTATACTATGGTTATCAACCAGTTCCCTAACTTCTGGACCGGTTTGTCTAACCGTGCCAGCTGTTACCGACGCCTGGGCATGACAGCCAAGGCAGAGATGGATGAATTCCGTATCTTCAAGGCGCAGATGAACAAGCATATCGGAATCCAGCCGAGATGGAGCGCAAAGACCAAAAAGGAGATGCGTAAGCGCTCTGAGGTTGACCCGAATAAGTTTGCTTCGCTGGTAGTAGATGACGAACCGAAGTATGAACACAACTATAAGAGCGAGTATCGTGGTAAGGTTCAGAACCGTCAGGTAGAAACCGCCTTCCTGCCGATGTATCAGCTCTCTTATTTCCCAAACAATCAGAATGTAAATGGAGTTCAGGCTTATGACAAGGAGGTTGATGCGCTCAATCAGCATACCAAGGCAGACAAGGTTTATATCGTTTGCAGTAAGGAGCAGCTCGATGAGAATGGTTCTATGAAGATATTCTCGATGATTGATAAACTTTCGGCAGAGTTGCGTGTGGCGAGCGATAATGAAACCAGAAAACGTCTCCTGATGCGCAGGGCCATCGCTCATAGTGTACTTCGTGATTTTGAGGCTGCCATCAGTGATTTCACCTATTATATCTCGCTCGATGACAAGAACTCTTTGGCTTACTGGCAGCGTGCAGTCTGCCAGGCTGAGATGGATGAATTTAACAAGGCTGAGGGCAAGGGTGTTCTGAACATCCATTCTGCCGAGGCTGATTTCAGTGATGCCATCCGCCAGAACAGTAACAATGCTTACATCTATTATAATAGAGGTAATCTTCATGCAGGCAGAAACGAACTTTCAAAGGCAATAGATGATTATACCATTGCCTTGAGAATTGATAACCGCCTTGCAGAGGCTTATTATAATAGAGGTATAGCACGAGCCAAGAGTGGCAATAAGCAGACTGCCATCCAGGATCTTTCAAAGGCAGGAGAACTTGGTTTGTATGATGCTTATTCTGTGATCAAGCGCTTGAATAAGTCGAAATAAAAAAGATCCCGCAGAGAAAATCTGCGGGATGTTTTTTTTATGTATTCCGGTTTTATATTCTCGTTACCTGCTTAACGCCCTTCACGGCGCTCAGTTTCTTGATGAGTGCATCGGTCTTGCCGGCATCATCAATCATTACGGTAACATTGCCAGAGAAGAGACCATCCTTGGAAGAGATGTTGATGCCTCGCATGATGAGTTTGTCTTCCTTGGAAATGATGTTGGTGATGTTGCTCACGATACCGATATCGTCGTTTCCGATGATGCGGAGCGTGATGGCATACTTGGATGTTCCCTTGCCGCTCCATTTCGCCTTCACGATGCGGTAACCGAAACGGCGGCGCAGTTCCTTGGCGTTAGGACAATCCATGCGATGTACCTTGATACCCTTGCTGATGGTAACGAATCCGAAGATTGGGTCGCCGTAGATAGGGTGGCAGCAATGAGCCAGTTCGAAATCGATGCCCTTGAGGTGCTCATCGATAACCAGCACATCGTCGCTCTGCTTCATCAGTTCCTCGGTAGGATTCTCAAACTCGAAATTCTCTGCACTTTCTGCAGGCTTGTTGGTATTGGCGAGGTTCAGGTCGTGGTCGCGTTCCTCTATGTATCTCTCGATGATGCTGTTCACGTCGATTTTCTCCTCGGCTACATCCTTATAGAAGTCTGAGTTCTCCTTATATCCCATTTTCTTGATGATGCGCGCCATGATGCTCTCATCAATTTCCAGTTTCCTGTTCTTGAATCGGCGCTCCAGAAGTTCCTTGGCATAGAGGCCGTCCTTCTTCTGGGTTTCCTTCAGCGCGAGACGAATCTTGGCTTTAGCCTTGGATGTCTGCACGATGTTGAGCCATTCGCGGCGTGGCTTCTGGTTGCTCTGTGTGAGGATTTCTACCTGATCTCCCGAATGGAGTTCCTGTCGGAAGGTGACGGCTCTTCCGTTAATCTTTCCGCCCACACAGGTATTGCCGATGCGGGAGTGGATATAGTAGGCAAAGTCGAGTACCGTAGCTCCCTTCTGGAAGTTCAGCAGGTCGCCCTTTGGAGTGAACACGTATACTTCGTCTTCCTTCAGGTCGGTGGTAAACTGGTCCATCAGCTGCAGGTCGTCATTGTTTTCGAGGGCAGCACGGATATTGGCAAGCCATTCGTCAATACCGCCTTCTCCCTGCTTGATACCCTTGTAGCGCCAGTGGGCAGCAAGTCCGTGCTCTGCAATATCGTCCATGCGCTCGGTTCTGATCTGTACCTCTACCCATTTGTTTTCAGGACCCAGTACGGTGGTATGCAGACTTTCATAACCGTTGCTCTTAGGCACGCTGAGCCAGTCGCGCATACGCTTTGGGTTTGGCTGATACATGTCGGTGATGAGGGCAAAGGTCTGCCAGCACTGCATATACTCTTTCTCTCTTGGTGCATCGAGGATAATACGGATAGCAAAGAGGTCGTATACACCCTCGAAGGCGCACTTCTGCTTCTTCATCTTCTGCCAGATGGAGTGGATACTCTTGGTGCGGCCCTTCATGTGATATTTCAGACCGGCAGCATCGAGTTTCTCCTGGATTGGCTGGATGAAGCGGGCGATATAGGCATCGCGCGAAGCCTTGGTGGCGTTCAGTTTGTCCTTTATCATATAGTAGGCATCGTGCTCGAGATACTTCAGACTGAGGTCTTCCAGTTCGCTCTTCAGCTTGTAGAGTCCCAGTTTGTGGGCGAGTGGGGCATAGAGGTAGCTTGCCTCTTCGCTTACTTCATGCTTTGCCTCTTTCTGTTTGGTATCGCGTATCTGTCTCATCACATTCACGCGGTCGGCAATCATGATGAGGATGACGCGCATATCCTCAGAGAATGAGATAAGCAGATTTCTGAAGTTCTCGCTCTCGATGATAGGGTTGCGCTTGTATAAATCGTGGATGCGAAGCAGACCACTGATAATGTGGGCTACGCTATCTCCGTATTTCTTCTGTATCTCTTCGATGGTCTGATAACCATCGATGACGCTGGTCTGCATCAGGATGGCGATGATGCCATCTCGTTTCAGACCTATCTCGTTTACTGCGATTTCTGCGGTTTGCAGGGCAGCGAGTATTGGATTCATTCCGAAGACATTGCGCTTAATCTGATGGTTGATGAAGGCATGCTGTATGTCTTCACGCAGATGCTGCTCGTCGCCTGGCTTGAATGTGTCGCCCACGGCGGTTCTCAGGTGCTCCAGGATTTGGAGTGTCTGTTCCTTTTCTTCGGATGTGAATTTAAAAGGTGTTTCGTTCATTGTCGTTCCCTCCTGCTGATGATATATTTATTGAGTTGTTATAACTCGTCTATCCACTTTCTGCCAGATTTGGTGTAGCTCCAAATGGCTAAGCTCATACCAATAACAGCTCCTATACACATTACTAAAGCAAATCCTTCCATAATATAATGTTTTTAATCGTTATACTTCATTACATTGTTCGCAAATAATGCAAAGCTTATTGCGCTCAATGAGCCTGCAATGATGCAGACGTAATTAAATACTCCCATCTCGCCTCCGGTAATCATAGGAGATAATCCGCCTATACCGGTTCCGCTGATGAACAAGTTAGATACCCCATAGAGGTAATGTGATAGCCCCGACCTTCTGTCGTGCTCTTTTGATAATTTACTAACCATGTCGCAATATTCCATTTTAAATTTGACAAACAATGGCGATTCGGCGTTAAAAACGCCTACTTCGTTAAATTTTCAATGCAAAGGTACAAAAAAAAGCGGAAATATTTCTGATTATCAGAAAAAACTATTATCTTTGTAGCACATATAGTGTAAATTTAACATAAATATGGTATTATGAATCAGCAAGATCTAAACCAAATCGCTGCTCGCGGTATCTCCGAGCAGCAGATTGAACATCAGTTGGAACAAATCAAGAATGGTTTCCCTTTCCTCAAACTTGAGGGTGCGGCTGCCATCGGTAAGGGTATCATGGCTCCTACAGCTCAGGAAGTAGAGAACTACGAGAAGGCGTGGAACGACTACAAGGCTGAGGGTCACAAGATTGTGAAGTTCGTACCTGCTTCAGGTGCGGCTAGCCGTATGTTCAAGAACATGTTTGCATTCCTCGATGCTCCATACGATGTTCCTACTACTGACTTCGAAAAACAATTCTTCGAGAATATCAAGAAGTTTGCTTTCCGCAAGGCACTCTGCGATAAGTGCCATGTAAACAACGAGAAGGGTATCATGTGCCTTATCAAGAAGGGCGATTACAAGGCTGTTGTGGCTAATCTCCTCAAGCCAGAGGGATTGAACTACGGTCAGTTGCCTAAGGGATTGCTCCAGTTCCACGAGTATGAGGACGAGGTTCGCACCCCAATGGAGGAGCACCTGGTTGAGGCTGCGCTCTATGCAAGCAGCAACGGCGAGGCTAATGTTCACTTCACCGTTTCTCACGACCACCTGGAACTCTTCAAGCAGATGGTAGCAGAGAAGGTTGACAAGTATGCACAGCGCTACGGCATCAAGTACAATATCTCTTTCTCTGAGCAGAAGCCTAGCACCGATACCATCGCTGCCAATCCAGACAATACTCCATTCCGTAACGAGGATGGCTCTTTGCTGTTCCGTCCGGGCGGTCATGGTGCACTCATCGAGAACCTCAACGAGATTGATGCTGATGTGGTTTTCATCAAGAATATTGACAATGTGGTTCCTGATCGCCTGAAGGCTGAGACTGTTACCTGGAAGCAGGTGATTGCAGGTGTATTGGTTACTCTGCAGAAACAGGCTTTCAATTATCTGAAGGTTTTGGATTCTGGTCAGTACAACCATGAGAAGCTGGAGGAGATTATCCGCTTCGTTCAGCGCGACCTCTGCTGCCGCAAGGCTGATATCAAGGAGCTGGAGGATGCCGAACTGGTTATCTATTTGCGTAAGAAGTTGAACCGCCCTATGCGTGTCTGCGGTGTCGTTAAGAACGTGGGCGAGCCTGGTGGTGGTCCATTCCTTACTTATAACCAGGATGGTACCGTAAGTCTTCAGATTCTGGAGAGCTCTCAGATTGACAAGAATAACGAGGAGTATATGAAGATGTTCACCGAGGGTACTCACTTCAACCCAGTAGATCTCGTCTGCGCTACCAAGGATTACCAGGGCAATGCCTTCGATCTTCCTAAGTTCGTTGATCCATCTACCGGTTTCATCTCCAGCAAGAGTAAGAATGGTAAGGATTTGAAGGCACTCGAGTTGCCAGGTCTTTGGAATGGTGCGATGAGCGACTGGAATACAGTATTCGTAGAGGTTCCTCTCGGTACATTCAACCCAGTGAAGACCGTGAACGATCTGCTCCGCGACCAGCATCAGGCTGTAGAGGGTGGTATCAAGCACGAGCATCATCACGAGCACGGAAAGGGCGGCTGCTGCGGTAAACACTAATCTACGATTCCGTATATCTCGTTGATAAGATATAAACACAATAAAGGCTCAGTTCCCGATTTTATTCGAGGATTGAGCCTTTATCATTGATCTAGTAATGTGTCAGCTAAAAATTATAAGATGTTCTGAATCAAATAAAATAGCCTTTTGCTTCTGTTCTGCTAAAGGAAAACTATCTGATACAAAGGATAGGAATCCTTAGCAGGAAGTTCTTAGTTGTACCAAATTTCTCCACCTAATACTGTTGGATACTCTTCAGCTGTTGCTCTTTCTACAGGAGCCGTAATTTCTACGAACTCACCATACTTCTTTACCTTGTTAATGTTCATAATTTGTAGGGTTTGTTGATTTATTAATTTATATTACGGATTGGTATCTATTAAGGATACTGATCTTTTACTTTTTTTCTACGCTGCAAAGTTACAAAAAAAATGATATGCAACAAGTTTTTTGGCTAAAAATCTGTCGACATTTAACCTTCTTTAAAGGTTTTCTGCATATTTCCTGCAATACTATTCAGTTTTAGTAGAATATTTTTGTTTGTTTCGCTAAATGACTCATAATGAGTGAGTAAATGACAGTTTGCCAATCTGTAGTTTAATCGTATACACTATCGGGAGACTGTCATTTACTTCATTGCTTCATTGTATGGATGAAGATTTCACCTTATATTATATAGAGATTTCGCCCGCCAGGGATTCAGTCAGTTTTTCTCTTACCTTTTTATTGTCTGCATATCTTCCTTGCAGATACATCATCTTGGTGACCATAGCCTCTACCGTAGAATCGTATCCGCTTATCACATGAGCAGCTTTCAACTGGAAGCCGGCTCCGTAGCGTTCCATCTCTACACTGCCCGTAAGACATTGGCTGATATTCACGATGTTTACTCCGCGATGGGCAGCCTGATCCAGAAGACGCATGATCCATGGTGTGTGAGGAGCATTGCCTGAACCGAAAGTACGCATCACGATGCCGCGGAGGTCTGGTGATTCCATCACGTGGCGCACAATGTTATCCTGGATACCCGGGAAGAGACTGAACACGATGACGTTCTGATCGAGCTTCAGATGTGGAACCATTGGCTTTCTGTAATCCGGTGTAAGAATGTGATGGTCGTGATATTGGAAATTGATTCCTACATCGCAGAGGTGAGGGTAGTTGAATGATTCGAAAGCATGAAATCCCTCGGCATTGATCTTGATGGCACGGTTACCGCGAATCAGCTTGCCGTTGAAGAAGATGCATACCTCGGGCACCATCGGGCGTCCTTCAGCATTCTTGGCAGAAGCAATCTCGATGGCTGTCATCAGATTCTCCTTGCCGTCGGTTCGCAATTCACCGATAGGCAACTGGCTACCCGTCAATATTACAGGCTTGGTCAGATTCTCAAGCATGAAGGACAAGGCAGATGAAGTGTAAGCCATTGTATCGGTGCCATGAAGGATTACGAATCCGTCATAGTCGTTGTAGTTGTTGGATATCATGCTTACGATTTCTGCCCAGCGCATTGGATCCATGTCGCTGGAATCGATAGGTGGGTCGAATTTTCGCACATCGATTTCTGCCTGAATGAGCTTGAATTCGGGCATGGAAGAAACGAGGTGATTGAAATCAAGAGGTTCCAGTACACCTGTCATCGGGTCCTTTCCCATACCGATGGTACCACCGGTATAGATGATGAGAATCTTTGGTTTTGCCATTTTCTTTGTTTCTTTACATTTTGTCACGTTATCGGATGCAAAGATAATGAAAATATTTGTTTCTCCAAAACTTATTGGCTAAAAATGTATCTGGATTTTACAAAGTGTTACGAAATATTGGTAGAAAAGCAGATGAAAACTTCAATATGTCAGCATTTCCGGTCTTAAAAGCCCTTAATATAAAGAGGTATTAGCAAAGTTTAGCAAAATAAATGCATTTTTATTCGCTTGTTACAAAAAGAAATCGTACTTTTGCAGGCGATTTAATAAAAATACTAAGTTGTTATGGTAAAAATCACATTCCCAGACGGATCTGTTCGTGAGTATGAACAGGGCGTAACTGGCTTACAAATCGCCGAGAGCATCTCACCGGCTCTCGCTCGCAACGTTGTATCTTGCGGTGTTAATGGTGAGACAGTAGAGTTGAACCGTCCTATCAATGAGGATGCAAATGTAGAACTCTACAAGTTTGAGGATGAGCAGGGTAAGCACACATTCTGGCATACATCTGCCCACTTGTTGGCTGAGGCTCTTCAGGAGCTTTACCCAGGCATCCAGTTCGGTTTCGGTCCAGCCGTAGAGAGTGGTTTCTTCTACGACGTGATGCCAGCCGAGGGTCAGGTGATCTCAGAGAATGATTTCGCCAAGATTGAGGCTAAGATGATGGAACTTGCCAAGAAGAACGAACCTGTGGTTCGCAAGGAGGTGGCTAAGGCTGATGCGCTCGCTGAGTTCAAGGCTGACGGTCAGACTTACAAGTGCGAGCATATTGAGCAGGACTTGGAGGATGGTACCATCACCACATATACCCAGGGCAATTTCACCGATCTTTGCCGTGGTCCTCACTTGATGAACACTGGCCTTATCAAGGCTGTGAAGATTACAAGTGTGGCAGGTGCTTTCTGGCGCGGTGATGCCAAGCGCGAGCAGATGACCCGTATCTACGGTATCAGCTTCCCAAAGAAGAAGATGCTCGACGAGTACTTGGTAATTCTCGAAGAAGCTAAGAAGCGTGACCACCGTAAGATCGGTAAGGAGATGGAACTCTTCATGTTCTCAGAGCGTGTAGGTAAGGGTCTTCCTATCTGGTTGCCAAAGGGTACACAGCTCCGTCTGCGTCTGCAGGAGTTGCTCCGTTCTCTCCTGAAGCCTTACAACTATCAGGAGGTTATCTGTCCAGGTATCGGTGGCAAGAGTCTCTATGTTACATCTGGTCACTATGCTCACTATGGCAAGGATGCATTCCAGCCTATCCAGACACCGGAGGAGGATGAGGAGTATATGCTCAAGCCAATGAACTGTCCTCACCACTGCGAGGTCTACGCTCGCAAGCCACGTTCTTACAAGGATCTTCCTTTGCGTATCGCAGAGTTCGGTACCGTATTCCGCTATGAGAAGAGCGGTGAGCTCCACGGTTTGACTCGTGTTCGTACATTTACTCAGGATGATGCTCACATCTTCGTTCGTTCAGATCAGGTGAAGTCGGAATTCGAGAATGTAATCGACGTGATCCTGAAGGTATTCAAGATCTTCGGTTTCGAGAACTACGAGGCACAGATTTCTCTCCGCGATCCTAAGGATACAGAGAAGTATATCGGTTCTGATGAGATTTGGGAAGAGAGCGAGAATGCTATCCGCGAGGCTTGCAAGGAGAAGGGTCTTGAGACTCGTGAGGAGATTGGCGAGGCTGCCTTCTATGGTCCTAAGCTCGACTTCATGGTAAAGGATGCCATCGGTCGTCGTTGGCAGTTGGGTACCATCCAGGTGGACTACAACTTGCCAGAGCGTTTCAAGCTGGAGTATACAGCCGAGGATAACTCTAAGAAGACTCCTGTGATGATTCACCGTGCACCATTCGGTTCACTGGAGCGATTCACTGCCGTTCTCATCGAGCATACAGCCGGTCACTTCCCATTGTGGTTGACTCCAGATCAGGTTGCAATTCTCCCTATCTCTGAGAAGTTCAACGACTATGCCCAGAAGGTACGTCAGTATCTTGACAAGCAGGGTGTACGTGCTCTCGTTGATGACCGTAACGAGAAGATTGGCCGCAAGATTCGTGACAACGAGTTGAAGCGTGTTCCTTACATGGTTATCGTAGGTGAGAAGGAGAGTGCCGAGGGCCTCGTTTCTATGCGTAAGCAGGGTGGTGGCGAACAGGCTACCATGAGCATGGAAGAGTTCGCTCAGCGCATCAATGCCGAGGTTGCAGAGCAATTGAAGGCCGCTGAAGAGTAAAAATGAGATATAAATCCGCAGGTTTCTTTGGAAATCTGCGGATTTTTTTAAAATAACCCACTGAAAATTTGGTGGTTTCACAAAATAATCGTAACTTTGCAGCCGTTTAATCAAAAAGACAAAAAAGAATATATCGAATAGTTAATGAAAAATGACAAAATGAAAAATCAGTACCGCGTAAACGAACAGATTCGTGCACGCGACGTGAGAGTAGTGAGTGATGGTGGAGCAGAAGTGATGCCAGCACGTAAGGCGTTGGAGTTGGCTCGTCAGCAAGAGCTTGACTTAGTCGAGATATCTCCTAATGCGCAACCACCCGTTTGCCGTATAGTTGACTATTCTAAATTCCTTTACCAGCAGAAGAAGCATGCAAAGGAAATGAAGCAGAAGCAGGTAAAGGTGGAGACCAAGGAAATCCGTTTCGGACCTCAGACCGATGAGCACGACTATCAGTTCAAGCTCAAGCACGCTATGGAGTTCCTCAACGAGGGTAACAAGGTTCGTGCATACGTTTTCTTCCGTGGTCGCTCAATTCTCTTCAAGGAGCAGGGTGAGGTTCTTCTTCTCCGTTTCGCCAATGATTTGGAAGAGTACGGAAAGGTGGAGCAGATGCCAAAGCTTGAAGGTAAGAAGATGTTCCTCTACATGAGTCCTAAGAAGGCTGGTACTGCTAAGAAGAGCCAGCAGAAGATGGACCGTGAGAAGCGAGAGGCTGAAGCTAAGGCTGCTGCAGATGCAGAGCGCGCTGCTAATGCTGAGAAGAATGGCTTGCTCGCCAATGCTAAAGGCGGCGATGCCCTGAAGAAACTCGCAGAAGGAACAGAGGATTAAGAAAAAAAGATGCGTAACGCCCTGGTATATGCGTTGCCATCGCTATAATAAATAACAATTTAAAATTAAAAGTAAAAATGCCAAAAGTAAAGACTAATTCCGGCGCAAAGAAGAGATTCCGTTTCACCGGTACAGGTAAGATTAAGCGTCATCACGCTTTTCACAGTCACATCTTGACTAAGAAGACAAAGAAGCAGAAGAGAAATCTCCTTGGTGAGACTCTCGTAGACCGTTCAAACTTGAAGCAGGTTCGCGACTTGCTCTGCCTCCGTTAATTATTAACTTTTTAGTCGAACTTTTAAAGAAAAAAAATTATGCCAAGATCAGTAAATCACGTTGCATCAAAAGCAAAAAGAACAAGAATCTTGAAGCTCACTAAGGGTTACTATGGAGCTCGCAAGAATGTATGGACAGTAGCTAAGAACACTTGGGAGAAGGGTCTTACCTACGCTTATCGCGATCGTCGTAACAAGAAGCGCACATTCCGCGCATTGTGGATCCAGCGTATCAACGCTGCTGCTCGCCTCGATGGTATGAGCTACAGCCAGTTGATGGGTGCTCTTCACAAGGCTGGTATCGAGATTAACCGTAAGGTTCTCGCTGACCTCGCTGTAAACAACCCTGAGGCTTTCAAGGCTATCGTTGCAAAGGTGAAGTAAATCCGACGCTAGACTCTTTTCTTCCGTGAATTTTTCTCGTAAGATAGTGTTTAGCCTCTAGATTAAAGAAAACTGAAGATTGCATTGGTTGGAAGTATTTCCGCTGATGCAATCTTTTTTTATGCCCGGAAAATAGAAAATTCCTCAAGAATGATTAAATAATTCCTCAAAATCTTGCATATTATTATATTTCTTCGTATATTTGCAAGGTTCATTAAAAGCATACTATTATGAAAGAAAAAAAATATCATATAGATTTGCATGAGGGTGAGGATATGGTAGCTGAGCCTACGCCAACTCATCGTGTTTCGGTGATGGAGCATGCTGTGCCTATGCCGATGAGTGGTTTCGAGAATCATAAAGAGGTTTTAGATGAAATTCCGGAGTTGGGTAATCATTTCTCCTGGGAGAGTTTGATGGAGAGCATTGAGTATTGTAAAACCATTGCGGATGATCCAACGAAGTGGGAGCCATACGATGATTTTAAAGAACGTCTTTATCAGGATTTCCCATGGCTAAAGTAATCATTCACTCTCTTTTCGAACAGAAACTTCATGAGTATGTTGAAGAAGCTTATGAGGTTTATGGTAGAAAAACGGCTCGTAGATGGATGACGGAAATTGATAAGATCAAGAGTTTTTTGGAGGTCTTTCCAGAAGGAAGGCCGCCTTTTAATGGTGCTCCTGATTTTCCATACCAGCTGCGAGGCGCTAATTTCATGAATAATTTTAAGTTGATTTATTATTATCTCGAAAAGATGGATGAAGTTCATTTCGTAGATATTTGGGATATGAGAAAGAACCCATCCAGCTTTTGGAAACAAGAAGAATAACTTATAAAAAGCAAAAAATCCCCAGCTATCATTCATTTGATGGCTGGGGATTTTTCATTTACTTCTTAATCATCTTCTTGGTTTCACCATTGGTGTACTTCACGATGTAAACCTGACCACTCTGCATGTCTGTAACCTGCTGACCAGCCGTGTTGTAGATAGCCTTCACGCCGTTTGGCAGGGTGAGGGTCTCAACGTTCTTGATGCCAGTGGTATAGCCCTTGAGGGTGATGGTGCGGGTTACGCAATTCTTCAGGTCGTTGGAAGTAACGGTGAAGCTTACGAAGGTATCAAAATCATCAGCGGTAATCTTCTTGGTAACGTAGGCACCAGCACCGATAGCTTCCAACTGGAAATTGTTGATATCCAATTCCTTATCGTAATTCTTAATCTCCAACTCACCTGATTCATTAAACTTGCCAGTGATGTCTTCACCATCCATGGTAACCTTCTTCACGTCAGCATTATAAACCATCTCTACATCGTCCACATACAAAACGTCTGGGTTGGTCTCGCTCTTGCTGCCGCCGCTTGGCACAGCGCAGGTTGACATGGTTACGAGGGCTGCCTTAGGCATCTCATTCTTATTATCGTAGGTGAATGGGATAGTGATCTCCTGCCACTCGTCCTTGCTCTCGATAGAAGAGTTCTGGGCACGGGCGATGATGTTGGCTGCATGCTTCTTGTCCTCTGGGTCCTGAGCATACTCGCCGTTGGTCAAGAGGGCGCTGATGGTAGCCTTAGGATTCTTGTTGCCGTCGCCAGCCTTGAACTTCACCCAAACTTTCATGGCATCAGGCTTGTTGTTGAGCACTGCATAGAATGGATCGCCGTTGGCATCCACATCTGTAGAGCTGAAATCCAGGAATGAGCAGTTGTCCTTGCTTGATGCAGTCATGCTGCCTGCCTTCAGACGACCGGTGGTGATGGTACCGTTGGCAGAAGCTGCAACAATTGAACCCACCTTCACAGGAGTAGAAACAATCTTCACACACTGCTTGTTGTCTTCTGCTGCGTTCTCGCGCACCTCAGAAGATGCATAGGTATGTACAGCTGCTGAAACCATGCCTGCCATGCTACCCGTAGAGCTCATGAAAGAGTGCCATCCGTTAGGCTCCTGGCTCTTGGCATTGCTATAGGATGCCTCGTGGAAATTCTCGAAACCGGCGTTTGGCAACTGACCCATCTCATTGCATTTTTTACCGAGTTTCACGCCGACAATCATGCCGCCAGCCAATGGAATATTGAGGTAGGCGTTGAAATTGTCGCCCTTCAGTTCTCCCTTGAAGATGATGTTCACGTTGCCGAGACCTGGTCCCATCCATTCTACGTTCTTGTCGTCACCCTCAGTAATCTGGATGTCCTTTGCTGCATTGAGCATGATGACGTTGCCACACTTTGTTGCCTCTACGTCCTTGATAACGATGTTGCCAATCTGCATGTAATCGTTCATTTTGAAGTTGAGCAGACTCATGGTATATTTGCCTTCTCCCTGCTCATCTACGTTCACCTTCACGTCGCCCACTGGCATGTCCGTTCCCATCATGTTAACCACGAGAGGGCAGGTATACTCCTTTGCCATCATTGACATAGAGCAGAGCGCTGCTGCTACTAAAGTAAAAATCTTCTTCATAATTTTTCCTTTCTTTTATTTTGATATAATTGATTTTCCTTTCCTATACATTATTATATATAGATATTCTGGAGTTAATTTCCTTATTTCAGCTGATAGCTCGATTTATTTCAGCTGATAGCTCAGTCCGATGGTGCCGTAGATAGGATACATCGGTTGCTCTATCACGTGGAAGTCTTTCTTGAATACTTCCGTCAAGCCCCAGGTAAGGCCCACGTAGGCACCCCAGCGCTTCGAGAAATACCAGTCGGCACCCACATCGATGCCAAACTGCCAGTTGCGCATATCGCTTGAGAAATCGTATTCGCCACGCTCTCCGTCCTCATGGCCCAGCTCAATCTTAGGTCCCGTAGGGTCGCCCTGTCGCAGATAACCGTCGTAGGCATTGCCCTCAAACTTATGTGCGGTGACATAAGAGAAGTAAGGACCCAGCTTCAGGCGAAGCTTCTCGGTGACGTCGTAAGTGGCTTGTACTGGGATGGTTGCAAGGCTTTGGTCAACCTTAGTTATCACGTTGCCCGTGAACATGCCCTCCAGCTGCTCACCACCTTTCACCATAGTCATGTGGTAGTTCTTCACTCCCGCATCCGTCTTCATTCCCTTGCCTTCGAAGTGGAGACCGAACATCAGGCCCCACTTGTTATCCAGGGGATAGTGGGCATCGATGCCGAGCAGCAGGTTAGGCTGCAGCGTATAGCTGTGAAGGGTGCGGATGGTGGCTGGCATGCCGATAGGGGCAGTGCCACCCAGATTGTAGCCGATGCGCGCCTGGTAGGTGAAGTGGTGGAGCAGTTCTCCCAACTTCTCTCCCCGTGCCTGAAGGGCAAAGAGGGATAGGGCTGCGGCTGATATAATGAATGACTTTTTCATTGTCTTGTCTTCTTTTTTTTGTAAATCTTCTCTATATCTTCTTGTTGAATCTTCTTTAAGAATCTTCCTGTTGAATCTTCTTATTCTTTTTCGCAGGTGATGCGGAATTTGTCAACCCACAGGGTGCTTCCGATGGCTCCCATGAACGAGGCGCCTTCTACGCTCGATGAACTGACGATGGCCATGCTGTAGCCCATGTTCTTCAGCTTCTGTGCATCCACCTCCTTCTTGTAGATGAAGTCGATGTCGAAGTGGGTCCACTCTGGTGTGTCGTCGATATCAGGCACGATGGCGAGTGCCACTACCTGTGGACTGGTCTGCACGTTGTCGCCATAGAGCACGACGCTGTTGCCCTCCTCGTCGTGGTTGTCGTAGAACACGGCATAGATGGTGCCGTAGTCTTTCTTGCCTTCCACCACCTTCTTCTGGCGGTTGGTGAACACATCGCCACGCTTGTATTTGTAGTAGCCGCTGAATCTGGTAGGCTTGAAACTTACCGGCACGCCAAACTGGGTAGCCTTCATGGCATCCTTCAGTGCCTGTGTGGCATCGAACTTACCTATAAAGAGGTTGCCGGCAGCAATAGGCATCTTTGCCATCGAACCGAAGCTTCCGGTGTCGCAGGTGGTGAGTTTCACGCAGGCGCCGTCGTAGCCTTCTTTCACGGGCACGGTAGGGTATTCATCCGGTTTTGCCGAACCCTTGCTCATGTTGAAGCCCGGGTTTCCGGTGGCCCAGTTGTTGGCGAGCGTACCATCATCGTTCTTGTCGCTCCATACATAATATCTGTGTATAGGCTTGTTTTCGTTGAGGAAGTAGTTTTCAAAATCGTACTTCATCTCTTCGTAGATGATGGGTGGGAAGGTGAATCTCACTTTATATTGGCGTTTCCAGCTGCCGTCTTCTGATGTTACGGTATAGATGACCGGACCGTTGGTGAAGTCCTGTTCTGAACCGTTGGCAGGTGATAGGGTAGCGCCAGGAGTGAGGTTGAACTTCGGAGCGAAGTGGCTGAGGTCGGTGCCACGTTTCACGAGGAAGCTGATTTCCTGATCTGTTGACATCACGTTCTTGAGCGTATCAGTGGCGTTGAGGAAACAGTTTTCCCACTGTCCGTTGGTAGCAACGAAAGCCTGCTCGATGTCGCATTCGGCATTGAGCGGTTCTTCCTTAAAGCAGGAGGAGAGGGTAGTGATACAACTCATTGATAGAGCGGCTACTATAAATCTAGACTGTTTCATATCTTGAACTTTTATTCCTTTTGTAATCTGGAGAATCGCTTCTCTTTCTTTTCAGATAATTCTTGAGAGAATGATTTCTCTAGCTTATATAAATTATTGCTTTATCGGTTGCAAAGATAAACAGAAAACTTGAAACTACCAAATGTTTTTGTGTTTTTCGACATGTTTTGCTAGAAAAATGCCATGAATTAGCGGTTTTAGAACATGAATTAATGGAGTAGAGTTACTGGAGTTGGTAGGTATCACTTGATAGTTTTTTTTAAAAAACACATAATAAAAAAGGGGACTGAAATCTCATTACTGAAATTTCAGTCCCCTGAATGTTATTTAGCTAATGAATAGCAAAAGCCTGATCTGTTTAAGATTAAGCCTTGCCCTCCATCTGAGCCTTCAACTTAGCGAGTGCATCGATATCACCGAGTGATGTGCTAGCAGCAACGTTGTTGATCATAGCTGTCTCGTTGTTGTTCTTACGACCGCCGTTTGCACGCTTGTGAGCTGGCTTAGCAACAGGCTCGTTACCCTCCTCGAATGTACGAGAGTGAGAGAGGATGATGCGCTTTGTCTCCTTAACGAACTCGATAACCTTGAAGTCGAGAGTCTCGCCCTTCTTAGCCATTGCGCCGTCCTCCTTAGTGAGGTGCTTAGGAGTAGCGAAACCTTCACCACCCTCAGCGAGAGCAACAACAGCACCCTTGTCCATCAACTCAGTGATAGTACCCTGGTGAACAGAACCTGGAGTGTAGATTGCCTCATACTCATCCCATGGGTTCTTCTCCAACTGCTTGTGGCCGAGGCTCAAGCGACGGTTCTCCTTATCGATTTCGAGAACTACTACATCGATAGAAGCGCCTACAGAAGTGAACTCAGATGGGTGCTTAACCTTCTTAGTCCAAGAGAGGTCAGAGATGTGGATCAAACCATCAACACCTTCCTCAAGCTCTACGAAGATACCGAAGTTAGTGAAGTTGCGAACCTTAGCTGTGTGCTTGCTGCCAACAGGATACTTAGCCTCGATAGCCTCCCATGGATCTTCCTTGAGCTGCTTGATACCAAGGCTCATCTTGCGCTCAGCGCGGTCGAGAGTCAGGATAACTGCCTCTACCTCGTCACCTACCTTCATGAAGTCCTGAGCAGAACGCAAGTGCTGGCTCCAAGACATCTCAGATACGTGGATCAAGCCCTCTACACCTGGAGCAATCTCAACGAATGCACCGTAGTCAGCCATAACCACTACCTTACCCTTCACGTGATCACCTACCTTGAGGTTCTCATCGAGAGCATCCCATGGATGTGGAGTGAGCTGCTTCAAACCGAGAGCGATACGCTTCTTCTCCTCATCGAAGTCGAGGATAACAACGTTGATCTTCTGGTCGAGAGATACAACCTCGTGTGGATCGCTTACGCGGCCCCAAGAGAGGTCTGTGATGTGAATCAAACCGTCAACACCGCCGAGGTCAACGAATACACCGTAAGTAGTGATGTTCTTAACGGTACCCTCGAGGATCTGACCCTTCTCGAGCTTGCCGATGATCTCCTTACGCTGCTGCTCGAGCTCCTGCTCGATGAGAGCCTTGTGAGATACAACGACATTGCGGAACTCCTGGTTGATCTTTACAACCTTGAACTCCATTGTCTTGCCTACGAATACGTCGTAGTCGCGTATAGGGTGAACGTCGATCTGACTTCCTGGCAAGAAAGCTTCGATACCGAAAACGTCAACGATCATACCGCCCTTAGTGCGGCACTTGATGTAACCCTGGATAACTTCCTCGTTCTCGAGAGCTGCATTAACACGCTCCCAAGACTTGCTGAGGCGAGCCTTCTTGTGAGAGAGTACCAACTGACCCTTTACGTCCTCCTGGTTCTCTACATAAACCTCAACCTTGTCGCCTACCTTGAGGTCTGGGTTGTAACGGAATTCAGAAGCAGGGATAATACCATCGCTCTTGTAACCGATGTTTACGATAACCTCTTTCTTGTCTACAGAGATTACTGTACCCTCTACAACCTGGTGTTCTGTTACCTTGTTAAGAGTTTCGTCATAGGCCTTCTCGAGGTCTGTTTTGCTGACGTTTGCGCTTGTGCCATTCTCAAACTCATCCCAATTGAAGTCGTCCAATGGCTTTACGTTCTTTAAATCTGACATAAAAAATAATTAAAAAATTAAAATTAATAAAGTTTGACTTTATGTGAATTGTATAAATCGGGCGCAAAATTACTCATTTTCTTTGAGTTACAGGCATTTACTCTTGATTTTCTTCTTTTTGTTAGTAATATTTAACTAAAATCGCTGTTTTTAGTGGGCTCCTTCGGGGAAATACATCATATATATACGCTTAACCTTTTCATATTCTGATAACTTCCTCCTCGATGTTTCTTCCTGTGATGTTCTTCTCTGTTATCCGTGTTTTCATCTGATTCTATGATAAAAATGAAGAGGGAAGAAAAATAATGGCGAAAGAAAAAGCCGGACGAAATTTTTATTTGTATGAAAAATGAGTTAAATTCATTAAAAAAAGACACCGGAATGTTGGCGATTACAAAATAATTGTTACCTTTGCGCTCAAAATGTAATGAATATAATAAAATAAATGATATGACACTAGTCATCCTTGCCATACTGATACTGGCATATATTCTCATTGCAACCGAGAATATTACCAAGGTGAACCGTGCTGCCGTAGCCATCTTTGCTGGAACGGTAGGATGGGTTCTCTATATCTGTTTCGGTATGGACTTCGTGACCAGTGAACACTCTTCAGATTATTCACGCTATCTGAATCTCGGAATGTGGAACGAGATAGAATCCACCAGTACAACGGTGAAGTATTTTATTGCCCGTAACATCTTCCTTCCTTATGTGGGTAGAGCTGCAGAAATCGTACTCTTCCTGCTAGCCACTATGACGATAGTTGAAATTCTCAATAACAACGGATGCTTCGATTTCATACGCCAGTTGTTACGTACCCGAAGCGCCAAGAAAATGCTATGGATTCTCGCTGCCGTGACCTTTGTTATTTCGGCAAATCTCGATAATCTTACTACAACAGTGATGATGCTTACGATGATGCATGGAGTAATTCCAAACCGTCGTCAGCGCATGGTGTATGGAGGTGCCATTCTGCTTTCTGCCAACTGTGGCGGAGCTCTTACCGTTATCGGAAATCCGGAAGGACTGGTAATGTGGAATATGGGTGCTGTAACGGCTACCCATTATTTCCTGTCGCTTCTGCTGCCATGTCTTGCTGCCTGGCTCATTCCGTTGTTGATGATGCAGCGCATGCTGCCGGAAAGAGTAGAGACAGAATGGATTGCTATGCCATACCGCGGGGATGATACCCGTCTCAATGTATGGCAGCGCTTGCTGATGCTCTTTGTGGGTATCGGTGGATTGTGGTTTATCCCTACCTTCCATAATATTACGAAATTGAGTCCTTTCCTCGGTGCGCTCTGCGTATTGGGTGTACTCTGGATTGTGAACGAGATATTTAACCGTAAACTTATGAATATGGATGCGATGGCTGACCGTCGAACTCCTAGAGTGTTACAATACGGAGTCGTCCAGATGATTCTCTTCGTGATGGGTATCATGCTTGCCATCGGAGTGGTGAAGGAGACCGGCGCTTTTGACGATTTTGCTGCTCTTCTCAACTCTGTCGGTATGGATGATAAGCATCCTGGCGTGCTGTTGCATGGCGTCTTGGCTGGTATCATCAGTACTGTACTTGACAACTTTGCTACAGCCATGAACTTTTTCTCCCTTCATGATTTGGCAAATGTGAATGATCCTTCATTCAGCATGCTTACTGATTATCATACCAATGGTATCTACTGGCAGATGATAGCATATTGCGTAATGGCTGGTGGTAACGTTCTTGGTATTGGTACAATCAGCGGTCTTGCCCTGATGAAGATGGAACGTATGCACATGGGATGGTATTTCCGCAATATTGGCTGGAAAGCTTTGATGGGTGGCGTCATCGGACTTGCTATCCTTTGGCTCTCCCATATCCTGGTGGCTGGTGCCGCAAACCTAATTATTTAAATCGATAAGCCCAAACAAAGCAAGGGGTATACCCTTGGGTACCTACTATATATGTAGGGGTAATGGATGAAAAACATCATCCTGATAGGATAATAAACTAACATTAAAAATATATATAATATAATAAGGTATAGTTATGGCTAAGATTAAGACTATTGGAATTTTAACATCTGGAGGAGATGCTCCAGGTATGAATGCTGCTATCCGTGCGGTTACCCGTTCGGCTATCTACAACGGTTTCACTGTGAAAGGCATCTATCGTGGTTACGATGGTCTCATCAATGATGAAATTAAAACCTTTTCTACAGAGAATGTAAGCGGTATCATCGGCACAGGTGGTACGATGCTGAAGACAGCCCGTTCTAAGGAATTCATGACCGAGGAAGGTCGCCAGAAGGCATTTGAAACGATTCAGAAAGAGGAAATAGATGCGCTTGTCGTGATTGGCGGTAACGGTTCGCTGACAGGTGCGATGAATTTCGCACGTGAGTTTGATGTATGCTGCATCGGATTGCCAGGAACAATTGATAATGACCTTTATGGTACAGACAATACAATCGGTTATGATACTACGATGAATACCATCGTAGAATGTGTAGACCGCATCCGTGATACTGCGCAGAGCCACGAGCGTATCTTTTTTATCGAGGTGATGGGCCGTGATGCTGGTTTCCTGGCTCAGAACTCAGCTATCGCCAGTGGAGCAGAGGCAGCCATCATACCAGAGGATTCTACTGACGTTGACCAGTTGGCTCAGTTCATGGAGCGTGGTATCCGTAAGTCTAAGAAGAGCTGTATCGTCATCGTGTCAGAGAGTCCTAAGTGCGGTGCTCTTTATTATGCCGACCGTGTGCGCAAGGAGTTCCCTGAGTTTGATGTACGTGTATCTATCCTGGGTCACTTGCAGCGTGGCGGCCGTCCATCAGCCCGTGACCGTATTCTTGCGAGCCGTACCGGTTGTGGTGCCATCGAGGCTATCATGCAGGGACAGCGCAATGTGATGATTGGTGTACGCAACAACGAGGTGGTATACGTTCCGCTTTCTGAGGCCATCCGCTCAGATAAGCCATTCGACCGTAAACTCATCAAGGTTTTGGACGAGTTGAGTATCTAATTTATAGAGATTGGAGTAAGAAGAAGGGAGTTTGGACTCCTGACTTCTTGCTTTTGCATAGGAAAATGGTTTAAAGGGAACTAAAAATGGTTTAATAAGGTATAAAAGCCGAATAAAACTTCAAATTAATTTGTGGTTTCCATAAATTGTTGTTACTTTTGCAGCCAAGAATAATATAAATATATATAACATTTAAACTAATAAGCTTATGTCACAAATTAATGGACGTATCTCTCAGATTATCGGTCCTGTTATCGACGTTTACTTCGATACAAAGGGCGAGAATCCAGAGAAGGTGCTTCCTAAAATTTATGAAGCTCTGAAGGTAAAACGTCCAGACGGACGCGAGCTCGTCATCGAGGTGCAGCAGCACATCGGTGAGGATACGGTTCGCTGTGTCGCTATGGATAATACTGACGGCTTGCAGCGCGGCTTGGAGGTTATCCCTACAGGTAACCCAATCCAGATGCCAGCCGGAGAGCAGATCAAGGGCCGTATGATGAATGTCATCGGACAGCCTATTGATGGTATGAATGAATTGGACATGAAGGGTGCTTATCCTATCCACCGTGAGGCTCCGAAGTTTGACGAACTTTCTACTCACAAGGAGATGCTTGCTACCGGTATTAAGGTGATTGACCTGCTTGAGCCTTACATGAAGGGTGGTAAGATTGGTCTTTTCGGTGGCGCCGGTGTAGGTAAGACGGTGCTCATCATGGAGTTGATCAACAACATTGCCAAGGGACACAACGGTTACTCTGTATTCGCTGGTGTAGGTGAACGTACCCGTGAGGGTAACGACTTGATTCGAGACATGCTCGAGTCTGGTGTTATCAAGTATGGCGAGAAGTTCCGTAAAGCGATGGAAGAAGGTAAGTGGGATCTCTCACTTGTCGATCCTGAGGAACTTGCCAAGAGTCAGGCTACCCTGGTATATGGTCAGATGAATGAGCCACCTGGGGCACGTGCTTCTGTAGCTCTCTCTGGTTTGACCGTAGCTGAGGAGTTCCGTGATCACGGAGGTAAGAATGGTGAGGCAGCGGATATCATGTTCTTTATCGATAACATCTTCCGTTTCACCCAGGCTGGTTCTGAGGTATCTGCGCTGTTGGGTCGTATGCCATCAGCCGTAGGTTATCAGCCAACGTTGGCTTCTGAGATGGGTGCCATGCAGGAGCGAATCACTTCTACCAAGAATGGTTCCATCACTTCAGTACAGGCCGTTTATGTGCCTGCCGATGACTTGACCGACCCTGCTCCAGCCACCACCTTTACTCACCTGGATGCTACCACAGAGCTTTCCCGTAAGATTGCATCTCTCGGTATCTATCCTGCCGTAGACCCGCTGGGTTCTACCTCTCGTATCCTCGACCCGCTGATTGTGGGCAAGGCGCACTACGATTGTGCACAGCGAGTAAAGCAGTTGTTGCAGCGTTATAACGAGTTGCAGGATATCATCGCCATCCTCGGTATGGATGAGCTCTCTGATGAGGATAAGTTGACCGTGAACCGTGCACGCCGTGTACAGCGTTTCCTGAGCCAGCCATTCACCGTAGCAGAGCAGTTTACCGGTTTGAAGGGTGTGATGGTTCCTATCGAAGAGACTATCAAGGGCTTCAACGCCATCCTCGACGGTGAGGTAGATGACCTGCCAGAGCAGGCATTCCTCAACGTAGGTACTATCGAGGATGCCAAGGAGAAGGCTAAGCAGTTGCTCGCAGCAGCACAGGCGTAATCTTTAAATCCACGGCTTATGTTACAGCTAAAGATAGTATCTCCTGAGAAAGTAGTCTTCCAGGGTGAGGTAGAGAGCGTACTGGTTCCGGGAACCCTCGGCTCGTTCGAGATTCTCAAGGATCACGCGCCTATCATCTCTTCGCTCGAAGTGGGCAAGGTGGAATACACCACCAGTGAAGGCAAGCAGGTAATGAACATCAAGGGCGGATTCGTGGAATGTAAGAAAAACGAAGTGAGCCTTTGCGTAGAAGTATAATTTAGTTAATAGTTGACAGTTAATAGTTGACAGCTATATTGATAAAATAGAATAATGGAAAAAGACGAAAAGTTGCGCTTGCAGACTATCAGACAGGCGAGTATCAGGTATAAGCAGATTTCTTTGTGGCTTACAGCAGCAGTGGCTCTTGCCGTGCTTTTTGCCTGCAGATTATCAGCTCAATGCGATGATATGATAGCCCAGGTTGTTAACCCGCTGGTAGTGAGTGCGATATTCTCACTCGTTGCAAGTACTGCTTATGGTGAAGCATGGAAGGCTGTTGCAAAGTCATCGCCAGCCAATCTCGCCAAGTTCTACATGGCGGCGCTGGTCATCAAGATGGTAGCCGGTACATTGGTGTTCCTCATCTATGTGCTGGTATGCGACAAGCAGAATATTCTAGGCTTTACCGCCATCTTTGCCCTTTTCTATGTCGTACTTCTCGTGTTCGACTGCATCTACTTCGCTCGGGTAGAGAAAAAGAATCGTCTTTCATAAGCGGTTCTGAAACAAATAATTAATAAACAAAAGTAAGAATTAAAGAATATGAAACATCTCAAGCAATTCCTTTTGATGGCGATGCTGCTCTTCACGCTGGCACCTCTGCAGGTATCGGCTAAGGAGAACATCGATGTGAAAGAGATATTGTGGGGTCATATCAAGGATTCTTATGAATGGCATATCACCAAGGTGGGAGATCATCCCGTAGTGATTCATCTGCCAATCATCGTTAACACCACTTCGGGCTGGCACGTGTTCTGCAGCAGCGAATTCTCTGAAGAAAGAGACGCCAACGGCGACCGTCCCGGACCTTATAATCTGGTGATCAAGAACGGTGATGCACAGACGAATCCCAACAAGATAGTAGAGAAGGTGGGAGGCCAGGAGGTTCGTCCTCTCGACATCTCCATCACGAAGACCGTTTGCGTGCTCTTCATCGATGCTATCATCCTGTTGGTTTGTATTCTGATTCCAGCTCGCTGGTGCAAGAAGCACAAGATAGATGATCCGGCACCTAAGGGATTTGTAGGACTGATGCACATGTTCGTCATGTCAGTATATGAGGATGTGATCAAGGCTACGCTCGGTAAGGAGGCGCCAAAGTACGCACCATGGTTGCTTACTTGCTTCTTCTTCATCTTCGTTGCCAACATCATGGGTATCGTACCATTCCCTCCAGGTGGTGGTAACCTGACGGGTAATATCGCCTGCACCGCATTCTTCGGTGTAACGACATTCCTCATCACCAACTTTACCGGTACCAAAGAATACTGGAAGGAAATCTTCTGGCCAGAGGTACCAACCTGGTTGAAGGTCCCTGTGCCACTGATGCCATTCATCGAGCTTTTCGGTATCTTCACGAAACCGTTGGCTCTGATTATCCGACTCTTCGCCAACATGATGGCTGGTCACGCAATTGCTCTTGCCTTTGCAGCTATCATCTTCATTATGTTCAACATCAGTGAGGATGCCATCACCAACTATCTGGCGGGTACGGGTATGACAGTAGTAAGTGTTGCGATGAGTGTCTTCATGATGCTCCTCGAAGTTTTGGTAAGCTACATTCAGGCATTGGTATTCACCATGCTGAGTGCAGTATTCATCTCGCTGGCTCATGTAAAGCCTCATGAGGCAGAGCCAGAGGTAGTGAAGTAGTTTATAGTTTATAATTTATAGCTTATAGATTACGGATCTAATTTCATTCAGATAATAAACAAAGAAAATATTAACAACTTAAATTTTAAGATTATGTTATCACTTTTATTAGCAGCAGATGCTCTTGCAAAGTTAGGTGCCGCAATCGGCGCAAGTTTGGCCGCAATTGGCGCAGGTATTGGTATTGGTCGTATCGGTGGCCAGGCTATGGATGCTATGGCACGCCAGCCAGAGAAGATGGGCGACCTCCGTTCTTCTATGATTATCGCAGCTGCGTTGGTTGAGGGTGTTGCGTTCTTCGCTGTCATCATCGCCATCCTGGCAATCGTTATGTAATCATCTCATCTGTCACTATCATCTGCCCCAAAGGAAGCCTCAGGCATCAGCCTGATGTCTTTCCGGGGCATGATAGAGATGATTATAGAGTTAGTTAAAATAAAACGTTTAAGTAAAACTTTAACCAGTATATATGGATTTATTAATTCCTGATAGCGGTTTGCTCTTCTGGATGACGCTGGTCTTCATCATCGTCTTTGTCATCCTTGCCAAGTTTGGCTTCCCAGCCATCATTGGCATGGTGATAGCGCGCAAGGCTTTCATTGATGATAGTCTGAAGAAGGCTCACGAAGCCAACGAGAAGCTTGCCAATATCCAAAAAGAAGGTGAATCCATCTTGCAGGAAGCTCGCGAGAAGCAGGCTGCCCTCCTCAAGGAGGCTGCCGAAACCCGCGATGCCATTGTAGAGAAAGCACAGGATAAAGCACGCGAAGAAGGCGCACGTCTCCTCTCTGATGCCAAGAAGCAGATTGAGACCGAGAAGCAGAATGCCATTCGTGAAATCCGAGGCCAGGTAGCCGAACTCTCTGTTCAGATTGCAGAGAAGGTGCTCAAGGCTAAACTCTCTGACGACAAGGCACAGATGGATATGATAAATCGACTGCTGGACGAGGTTTCTTCTGACAACAAATAGTAAAGCTTATGGATATAGGTGTAATATCGGTGCGTTATGCCCGTGCCCTCATCAAGGCTGCACTCGGCATGAAGCTCGAAGATCAGGTCTACCAGGAGATGCAGACGCTCTTTAAGAGCTACATCGACGTGCCTGAACTGAGATTTACGATAGACAACCCTATGCTTTCCAAAGACAAGAAAGAGGCACTTCTCACCACAGCCCTGGGCAAAGAGCCTACGGAACTGAGCAAGAAGTTTATCGCTCTCGTCTTGAAAGAGGATAGGGAGAGCACCCTGCAATTCATGGCTGCTTCGTATATCACTCTTTACAGGAAACAGAAGAACATCATCCGCGGTAAGCTGATCACCGCCACTGCCGTTGACGCCTCTACGGAGGACAAGATGCGCAAGATGGTGGAGCAGAGAACGAAAGGTACTGTGGAGTTCAAGACCGAGGTGAACCCTGAACTGATTGGCGGTTTCATCCTTGAGTATGATACTTACAGAATGGATGCGAGCGTAAAGACTAAGCTCAACAACATTCTGACACAGCTCAAAAAGTAAAAATAATTAAAGTAAATAACAAAATGTCAGATAAAATTAAACCAAGTGAGGTGTCTGAGGTTCTTCAGCAGCAGCTCCAGGAGGTTAATGGCTCTCAGCAGTTTGACGAGGTGGGTACTGTGCTTACCGTCAGCGATGGCGTGGCTCGTATCTATGGTCTGCGTAATGCCGAGGCTAATGAACTTCTTGAGTTTGAGAATGGAACCATGGCTATCGTCATGAACTTGGAGGAAGACAATGTAGGTTGTGTCCTCTTAGGTCCTACAGCTGGCATCAAGGAGGGACAGAGCGTGAAGCGTACACACCGTATTGCTTCTATCCGCGTAAACGACAACTTCCTCGGACGTGTCGTAAACCCTCTGGGTCAGGCTATTGATGGTCTGGGTGACATCGACCTCACCGATTCTTTCGAGATGCCTTTGGATCGTAAGGCACCTGGTGTAATCTATCGTCAGCCAGTAAAGGAACCTCTTCAGACTGGTTTGAAGGCGGTAGACTCTATGATTCCTATCGGTCGTGGACAGCGTGAGTTGATCATCGGTGACCGTCAGACCGGTAAGACTGCCATCGCAGTGGATACCATCATCAACCAGAAGAGTTTCTATGAGGCTGGCAAGCCAGTATATTGTATCTATGTAGCTATCGGTCAGAAAGCATCTACCGTTGCAGCATTGGTACAGAACCTCAAGGAGCATGGCGCCCTGCCATATACCATCATCGTAAGTGCTACCGCTGCCGATCCTGCAGCCATGCAGTATTACGCACCATTTGCCGGTGCAGCTATCGGTGAGTACTTCCGCGACCGTGGTTACTCAGCTCTCGTAGTATACGATGACTTGAGTAAGCAGGCTGTGGCTTACCGTGAGGTATCTCTGATCCTTCGCCGTCCATCCGGACGTGAGGCTTATCCTGGTGATGTCTTCTATCTCCACTCTCGTCTGTTGGAGCGTGCCGCTCGTATCAACGACCAGCAGGAGGTAGCCGAGCAGATGAACGACCTTCCTGAGTGCATGAAGGGTCACGTTAAGGGTGGTGGTTCTTTGACAGCCCTTCCTATCATCGAAACACAGGCTGGTGACGTATCAGCATACATCCCAACCAACGTGATTTCCATCACCGACGGTCAGATCTTCCTTGAGACCGACCTCTTCAACCAGGGCTTCCGTCCAGCTATCAACGTAGGTATTTCCGTATCTCGTGTAGGTGGTTCTGCCCAGATCAAGAGTATGAAGAAGGTGGCTGGTACACTGAAGATTGATATGGCTCAGTATCGTGAGCTGGAGGCCTTCTCTAAGTTCTCTAGCGATATGGATGCCGTAACAGCGATGACTCTGGACCGTGGCCGTAAGAACGACCAGTTGCTGGTTCAGCCTCAGTACCGCCCAATGCCGGTAGGCGAGCAGGTAGCTATTCTCTATTGTGGTGTTCACGGATTGATGCACGACGTGCCAATGGATAAGGTTCGCGACTGTCAGGATTTGTTCCTCGATGCAATGCGCAGCCAGCACGCTGATGTGATTGAGACTTTGGGCGATGGTAAACTCACCGACGATGCCATTAAGGCAGTCGAGGAGACCATGGCTAATGTTGCAGGACAATATAAAGCGTAATAGCCTATGCCGTCATTAAAAGAGATTAAAACTCGCATAGCCAGCGTTAACAGTACCCGTAAGATTACGAGTGCGATGAAGATGGTGGCTTCCAGTAAGTTGCATCATGCTCAGGTAGCTATCCAGAATATGCTGCCTTATGGAAATATGCTGGAACATATCCTCAAGAGTTTCCTGGTAAGTACTCCGAATGTCGACCATCCGTTGCAGTTGGAGCACAAGGAGACCAAGCGTGTAGCTCTTGTGGTATACAGTTCTAACAGCAGCTTGTGTGGTGGATTCAATTCCAACGTTATCAAGATGATGATGCATGCGGTGGACGAGTATAAGGCTCAAGGCATTGACGACATCACGGTATATCCTATCGGACGAAAAGTGGCAGAGAAGGCACAGAAACTGGGTTTGAAGATTGGCGGTAACTTTAATGATCTTGCCGATCATCCTCATGCCAGCGCCTGTGCAGATATCGCCCATTCACTTGCCAAGCAGTATGCTGCTGGTGAGCTCGATAAGGTGGAGATGATTTATCATCACTTTAAGAGTGCCGGTTCACAGATTCTGACCCGCAAGACTTTCTTGCCTATTGACCTCAGCACTGAGTCGATAGGAGTGGACAACGATCGTGACCTTACCTCTAATGTGGCTACGGCAAAGGCTCAGGAATATCTGCGCCAAAAGCAGGCTGAAGCTGACGAACGCCAGAGTTCTGAGGCAAAACCTCTGAATGATGACTTCATAGTAGAGCCAGACTTGGAGACTGTTTTGGGAGTCTTGATTCCTAAGCAGCTTCGTCTGATGATTTATACAGCGTTGCTGGATAGCCAGGCGAGTGAGCATGCTGCCAGAATGGTGGCCATGCAGACCGCTACGGATAATGCCGATGAACTCTTGCGCGAACTCAACTTGCAGTACAACAAGAGTCGTCAACAGGCCATTACCAATGAATTGCTTGATATTGTGGGAGGTAGCGTAAACAACTAAGTTTCCTTCCATCTGTATAATGTTTAATCGGGGTAAATCACTTATTGAAAGAGATTTACCCCGATTTTATGTTTTGTATGCAAATAAAATTGTAAAATTAACATATATTAGGAAAACGGTTAAAAAAACTAATTTTAGCTAAAGCTGCGCTAACATTCTTTCGTTTTTTTTTTTTTTTTGTTAACTTTGCGGCGCGTTTGAGAACTAAACCAGGAAATATGAGGCTTAGTTACCCAAATGGGATTGCGGGTACAGCATCGCCTGGATCAGGGTTGCTCCGAACGACAGAAGCTTTACGAGAAGTATACTGTCTCAATCTCCTTGCTGCTTGTGACGACTCGTTTCGACATAAGGGGGAAGAGAAAATGTGTCTGTATAAGAATACTTAAAATGAAAGAATGGACAATTCAATAAAAGATATCAATCATTCTCTAAGCATACAAGCCGAGACTCTTGGCGAACCAGCCAAGACAGAGGCATCATGGTATGCCATGCGCGTGTTCATGAACAAAGAGGCGCTTTGCCGGGACTTGTTCAACCTGTTCAACAACGTGCTTAAGGATCCTGACCAGATGAAAAACACATTCCCCGAAGATATGATGGGCGATGTGATGGAATATTACGCCCCCTTCGTAAAAGAGAGACATGTAAACAGCCAAGGCAAGAAGATTGTGGTGGAGCGCCCACTCATACCCTCGCTTTTCTTCATGCGCAGCAACAAGCGACAGGCGCTATGCCTGGAGCGGGAACTGTGTGGCAAGGCAAGGCTATATCGCCAGCTGGTGGACTTCGACCCACAGCCCATCGCCATTCCCAACCGACAGATGCAGATGTTCATGATGGTATCGTCGGGCGATCAGGAGGGGCTGGAATATTTCGAGGATGGAGCCTTCAACTGGAAGAAAGGTGAACGTGTCAGGGTCATCGACGGCAGGTTCAAAGGTCTGGAGGGCGAAATCAAGCGCATCAATGGCGACCATCGGCTCATCGTTATGATAGAGGGAATCTGTGCCGTCGCCACCACCTATATACCAAGATGTTTTCTAGAAAAAATATAAAATCATATGAAATATCGTAATTCATTGCTTTCTGGAGCTTTTTGTACGGGACTTCTTGTCCTGTCAGCTTGTGGAACCCCACGACAAATAGCTTATTTCCAGGATTTTAACCAAAATCCTGACACGCTAATCAATCTGAAAAGTGCGGTGATTACCGCCAAGCCAACAGATAAACTCTACATCGGCGTGAAGAGCAAGGATCCACAGATCACACAGCTCTTCAACCTTACGGGAACCGCCACCAGCTACTCTACGTCGTCCATCGCCAAGGATGCCTATTATTATACGGTAGACAGCAAGGGCAACATCGACTTTCCTGTGCTGGGCACCCTGCATGTGGCAGGTCGTACCCGAGAGCAGATTGCCGAGGAAATCAAGAAAGTTCTCGTGGAGCGCAACTTGGTGAAGGATCCCGTGGTGACCGTCAGCCTGACAAATCTCCACTATTCGGTGATTGGTGAGGTGGCACGCCCTGGACAGTATGAAATCGAGGACGAGAAAGTGACTATTCTCGATGCCCTTAGCAAGGCGGGCGACCTGACCATCTATGGCACCCGCGAAGACGTGATGGTGTTGCGCCAGGAAAACGGCCACCAGAAGATATACAAGATCAATCTCTGCTCGGGAAACAGCGTGTTCAACAGTCCGGTATATTACCTGCAGCAGAACGACGTGGTTTACATCAGCCCCAACGAGACCAAGGCTCGCCAGAGCACGGTCAATGGCAACAATGTCAGGAGCACGGGCTTCTGGATTAGCCTTGCCTCACTTGCCACCAGCGTGGCAGTACTTATCAAGAAATAATGTAAGAGTAGAGTGAACACTCACCACTCAACATTCAACACTCAACATTCAAACAATGATTCAGAATAATCAAGCGACGATGCAGAATGCTTCGGGTCGTCGCCCCCAGCAGGCAGAAGACTTCATTCGTCTGCAAGACTTAATGTATCTGTGCCTTGTGCGCTGGCGATGGTTTGTTATCTCGCTCGTCGTCACCCTGGGCATAGCCACTTATTACCTCCTCTCCACGCCGGGTGTCTATCAGCGCACGGCATCCATCCTCATCAAGGAAGACGGCAAGAGCCAGAGCATCAACAGCGATGTGGCCAGTATGTTCTCCGACATGGGACTCTCGGGAGGCAAGTCGAACGTCAACAACGAGTTGATTGCCATTCAGTCGCCAGCCGTCTTGCTGGAGGCAGGCAAGCAGCTTAAACTCGACGTAAACTACAGTGAAGACGGTACCTTCCATCCTGTGGCTCTCTATGGCAGAACGCTGCCTGTAACCGTTCGTTTCTATAGCTTGAACGATATGCAGAGCGCTAATTTGGATGTAGAGGTAAAGCATGGCAACCTGTTTTCCATCGTACATGTGAGTGGCACCGACAAGGCTGGAAACGAAGTGGACTCGGACGAGGAGGTACAGGGCAAGCTGGGCCAGACCGTCCGCACGGCGATGGGCTATGTATGCGTAGACCAGGCACCGGGCTATTCAGCCTTCGTCAATGGACATGAGAGCAGGAAACTGCATGTGACCCGCACCAACCTCTATGCCATGACCGACCATATCAAGGCGTCGCTCTCGGCAAGCATCAGCGAGGAGAAGGCAACAGTCATCGACCTGACCTATAAGGACCAGCTCACCCAGCGCGCCGAGGACGTGCTGAACACTATCATCTCCGTATACCGCAAGAACTGGATAGAGGACAAGAACCAGATGACCGTCTCCACCTCCCATTTCATCACCGAGCGCCTGGGCGTCATCGAGCGAGAACTGGGCGACGTAGACAATGACATCTCCTCGTTCAAGAGCCGCAATCTGCTGCCCGACGTAGAGACCGCCGCACAGCAATACATGCAGAAGAGCGGCGACGTAGACAAGCAGATACTCGAGCTGAACTCACGCCTCTCCATGGCACGCTACCTGCGCGACTTCCTGACGGGCAAGGTGGGCAAGAACCAGCTCCTGCCAGCCAATATCGGCATCGACAGTCCGGGCATCGAGCAGCAGATTACCGAATACAACAAGCAGCAGCTGGAGCGCAACAACCTGGTGGCTAACTCCAGCGAGCAGAACCCATTGGTGGCCGACTATGACCAGAGCCTCGCCTCCATGCGCCATAGCATCGTAACCAGTATCGACAACTTCGTGGTGACACTCAACTCGCAGCTTGGCAACCTGCAGGCAAACGAGGCGCAGACCACCAGCCAGATAGCCAGCAACCCTAGCCAGGCAAAGTACCTGCAAACAGTGGGTCGCCAGCAGAAGGTGAAGGAGGCGCTCTACCTCTTCCTCTTGCAGAAGAGAGAGGAAAACGAGCTTTCCAAGGCTTTCACCGCCTACAACACGCGCATCATCACCCCTCCTACGGGCGACATCAAGCCCGTGCAGCCTGTGCGCCGCAACATCATCCTCGTGGCTTTCGTTCTCGGAGTCCTGATACCTGTGGTAGTCATCTTTATCCGTGAGAACATGAACACGACGGTGAGGGGCAGAAACGACCTCAAGAACATCACCATACCATTCCTCGGTGAGATACCATACAGCATCAGTCGCAAGAACAGACCAACTCTTCTGCAGCGCATCCAGTTCTGGAAGAAGCCGAAGGAGACGCGACAGATTGTGGTGAAGGCAGGCAAGCGCGACATCGTGAACGAGGCGTTCCGCGTGCTGCGCACTAACCTGGAGTTCATGATAGGCACCCATCCTGAGCAGAACGTCATCATCCTTACGTCTTTCAACCCAGGCTCGGGCAAGAGTCACCTGGCAGCCAACATCGCCATGTCGTTCGCCATCAAGGAGAAGAAGGTGCTCGTCATCGATGGTGACCTCCGACATGGTTCCATATCCATGCTCGTGGGCAGCCCTGGCGAGGGACTCAGCGACTATCTCAACGGCAGAACCGATGACCTGGAGGGCATCATCTGCCATGGCGAGGAGCATGGACTGGTGAAGGGTTTCGACGTGCTGCCTATCGGTACCATGCCGCCTAACCCTACGGAGCTCCTCTTCACCGACCGTCTGGAGAAGATAATCAAGCAGGTGAGGGGTGAGTACGATTATGTGTTCATCGACTGTTCACCTGTGGAAATCGTGGCAGATACCCAGATTATAGAGAAATTTACCGACCGCACCATCTTCGTGGTACGTTCGGGCTTGATGCAGCGCAGTATGCTGGGCGACATCGAGCAGCTCTACAAGGATAAGAAATTCAAGAATATGTCGCTCATTCTGAACGGAACCAAGGCTCAGGGCGGTCGCTACGGCCACTACTATCGCTATGGCTATCACTATGGCTATGGCTACGGCTACCACTACGGCTCCGACAAGAATGGGGGGCAAAAATAGGAAAGTAGAAAATAGGATAAAAGAATAGAAAAATATGAATATATTCCGTGAGGCGTTCCGTTGGATTTGCAATCCGACGGCAAGCAAGAAAGCACCATCAGAGAGACTCCCCGGCGGCATCGACTGGCACTGCCACATCCTGTCCGGCGTGGACGACGGATTTCAAGAGGTAAAGAAGTCGTTGGAAATGTTGAGCCTTTACGAAGGCGCAGGCATGAGGGATGTCTGGCTTACGCCTCATATTATGGAAGACGTACCCAACGAGACCACCCATTTGCGCCAAGTATTTGCGAACTTCCAAAAACAATATCAGCAGGACTTCGCCGAGCGAAACCCTGCTGACAGAAAAATGCTCCGGCTGCATCTCGCAGCCGAAAATATGCTAGATGCGCTCTTCGAAAAGCGCCTGAAGGCAAACGACCTGTTGCCGCTGGGCGAGGATGGCAAGCTCCTGTTGGTGGAGACGAGCATCTTCTCTGCCCCGATGAATTTTCATGCCCTCCTGGAGCGCATCAAGAACAAGGGCTACACGCCCGTGCTTGCCCATCCAGAGCGCTACCTCTACATGGAGAAGCGCGATTACGAGAAGCTCAAGTTGATGGGCATAAAGTTCCAGCGAAATGTGTTCTCGATAGATGGACAGTATGGCAAGAAGGTGCAGAAACGATGCAAGTGGCTCATGAAACAAGATATGTACGACATGGTGGGCTCCGACATGCACCGCCTCGGCATCTTCTGGCAATACTGGTAGAATTAGAACTTTAGGTTAAGGTTTGATTACTGGGAATTTTACTGGCAGCTCTGTACGCAGAATGCGCTAGCTACGGCGGTAAGTACGGTGATGATGAAATTGATCACCTTCTTGATGGTTTCTTTCTTCATAGTTCAAATTAAAAATTCAACATTTAACATTTAACATAAGCATTAAAGTGGAAATTTTTTCGCTGCATCGAAGCAAGGGCATGCCTTCGGGGTGGTGCCCGGCAAGTCACGATGCCCCACAATCTTAGCCTGTGGGAACGTGATCTTGAGCTTGCGCAGCAGATTCCACATTGCGTCATACTGGGCACGGGTAAGGGTGTCGGCAGGACGACCCTCGTCATCCAGCCCGCCCTCGTAGCAGATGCCGATGGAGCAGCGGTTGTATGGGCGGGCATGTGAGCCCACCTCCAGCAGCTTTCTGAACTGCGTGATGCTTCCGTCCTTGTGGACATAGAAGTGGTAGCCCACGGTGCGGAATCCACGCTTCTTGTGGTCGCGCATCAGTTGCTTGTCGGTGTAGTTACGGTCGGCACGTGTTGCAGAGCAATGAATTACGAGAAAACGGACGCTCAGAGGTGAGTCCATCATCTCGCCGTTCTCTGTGTAGGCGAGCAGGAGATGCTCATTGAGCACCTCCTCGCCGCCAATCGTCATCGGAAATCGATCTTGTGTCATTTTCGGTCAATTGATTTTAAAAACTTGTTAAGGGGATTTGCAATCCCCGGTTACTCAAGTCCATCGCCTTCCGAACTGCTGCCTGGGTTAGTGGTAGAGCCAGAGTCGCTCTTGCCTGTATCTCCCGATGGCGTAGTTGTTTCGGTGTCGGTGGTGGTCGAAGACTTCTTTTTCTTAGCACCATACTTCTTCAAGTTGGCGTCGAGGTTGAGATTCACAGAGCGGAAGTCGCCCGTGGCGCGGGCTTTCATTCTTACTCCTTCGATGTTCTTAGATACGGTGAAGTCGTCGGCGTTCTCTGCACCCATCTTGTTCTTGATGCTGATGTAGAAGATGGCGAGGTTGTCGAGCTTTACATTCTTGCCCATGAGCAGGAGCTCCTTGATGTGGGTCACGGCATCGATGAGGATGCCCTTGATGGTCCCGGCTGAGAATGGAGAGTTGTGACCATGCATGTGGTCGGCGAGCTCATCGAGATCTACAGTTTCACTAATGTGGGGCTTGGCGTAGTACTTGCCATAAGCCTTCACGTTCTTCTTGTTGTTGTTCTTCTTTAAATCGTACTCAATCATAAGGCTAATAAATTGTTTTATGGTTCGTGTTTCATGTATTAAAGCGCTGCGCAGTGCTTGTTTCTTGTTTACGGTTGCAAAGATACTACTTTCATAAGAGGCTTCTGTACGATAGGGGTGAGATAGGGATACGTTGGGGCATAAAACAGGAAAACTCAGTATTATGGCTCGCCCAGATACTCATAGATGAGCAGCGTCTGGCGCATGGTGAAGGTCTTCGCCAACCGTTCGTAGCCCTCTCTTCGCAAGGCTTCAAGCAGAGGCGGACAGTGGTTTACCATTCGCATCAGGTGGTTTAGTGCCACGTGTTTCGACTGCTCCGGAAAGTAGAGCTTGGCAAGCTCGAATTTTTTGTATATCTTGATTTTCATATAGATTTGACTTTTATGAATCGCGGTAATAATACTTAGCGTTTCTCTTGATGATACTTAGCGTTGCTGGCAATGCTGGTTAGCACTTGCCAGAATGCTGCTTATTGTTGTTCAGAACCATTCTGGCTATCCGTAGCTATGGTTCTGTACGGTTTCAAGTACGTTTCTGCGCATTCGTTTGGGCTGCAGATCGCCTCGGTGTTGATTTCTCCCGGATTCTTCTCTATCACGAGCCATCCGTTACCTTTGGCGCGGTGTACCTTCTTGAAGCCCAGTCGCTGCATCACGGCACTCAGATTCTGGTGACTCATGTTGCGGCTCAGGGCGGGACTTCCGCCTATGCGCTCCATGATTTCCGATGAATAGCGGAACTTTACATATTGAGGATCGGTGTCTGATTTCGGCACCTTGTAGAAGCGCAGTATCTGGTCTTCCATGAAGTTGGAAACCATGAACATGCCGTTGTGCTCCCTCATCACGTCTATGTCGACGGTGGTGAGCCAGTATACCCATCCCTCTTCCTGGTTCTTCACCCGATTGGTTACCTCTTGTCCCAGAGCTACAGCCTGGGCATATACGTGCTGGTAGTCGATGGGTGTCTCCCTAGGGCTCTCGATATTGTCTACGAACCATGGTGAGTAGCGGCGGTTCTCCTCGTCGGTGATGATCTGTATGCTGCACCGTGGTGCCACAGAGGGCACCACGGTGCAGCAGTTCCGAACGATACTTGTCGTAGGGGCGGCGGATGGAGAACACCAGCTTGGTGACGTTGCTCTTGAGGGCGCTCAGCCCCTTGCCGAAGGTAGACTCCAGCTCGTCGAGGCATATTAGTGCCTTGCTTGAGAAAGCCTCCATGAAGTCCTTGTCGGTATAGTTGGCGGTTGACTCGTTGATGAAGTACTGGCGCAGGCATGGTGGCAGGATATAATAGAAGAATGTGGTTTTGTTGATGCCACCCCTCCCGATGAATATCAGGATGGTCTGGCTCACCACTCTCGGCGATACCCATGCCACCACCATCGATACGAGCCATTTCTTGAAGAAGTATCTGAACTCTTCCTGCGAGTGGTGGTAGCCAGGGCAATAGTTGATGGTTACCCGGTTGGCAAGCTCGTCGATGTAGTCGGTCTTTCCGTCCCATTTGGGCAGACTCCTGAGATATTCGTCGAAGGGATCCCAAGGCTCGCTGAAGTCGCTGTTGATGATGGCGTGCAGCTTGATGGCGGTCACTTCGAGTCCCATCTCGTCCATCTGGGTCCAGATGGTGTTCTCTATGTTGTCGTCGATGCGGGTCCACTTATGGTATTTGCCTTTGATTATATCGCGGCTCAGCACCTCGTGAAATCCCGTCACCTCATTGTGGTGAAACTCGTATCTCATCGAGAGCCACTGCTTGATAACCTTGACTGTCGGCTTACCCGAGAAGCCCTCGCCTTTGCGGTAGAAGTGCCAGGTGCCTAGTTTCTCGGTGTGCTTGTAGCATGATTTCATCACGCTGTCAGCATCGGGATAGTCGGAGCTGAAGTTGCTCTTGGCGTAGGTCATTGCCTCTTCCTTGTCTATGCCATAGCGCACGCACACCTTGCCGAAGTGGAGCACATACTCGTTGTGGGCACCGCTCTCAAACTTGTAGCCCCACGTGTCGAGTAGGTTCAGTATGTGCTGCGCAGCCTCGTCCATCGAGGGAACCCCCTTGCCAAGTGCCACCATCTTCTGGCTGTTTCGCTTGCGCTTGCTGGCACGTTTGGCATATTTCGCTTCGTTGGCCTTCTTGGTGTAGAGCGCCTTCAGGTCGTGGGTGTCCAAGCCGAAAGGCTCTGCGTCCCAATGAAAGTAGGCGGTAGGGTCGTGGGCGAGTCCGCACATCCGGGTGATGTCTACGCATTGCTCATCGGCAGGCACGCCTAGCAACTTACTGTAATAGCTCATCGCCTTGCGTATGATCACATCGAAAAGTTCCAGTGCCGTCACCTCGTCGTCATCTATGGGCAGGTATCTGGAGATGATGCGCAGACCCCGTTGGCTCACGGTGATGAACCTCATCATGGTGTGAGGGTCGGCGTCCGCCTTCTGTACGACCTCCTTCATCTTTTCTGCAGGAATCTTGTCGATGTCCACGGCGATCATCTGGGTGGTCTTCACCACGTTGCGCAGTTCCTTGCCCCGTCCGTCCATGAGCACGGAGGTAGTGATGCCTGGCATCATCACCTTGGTTTGATGAGCGAGCTCGCTGCTGATGCGCATGTTCTTGCGGTAGTCTTCGGTACGCGCTTGGGTCATGGCATCGAGGGTGATAATTCGCTGCAGTTCATCAAGACTGATGAGTTGTCTGCTTTCGCTGGAGGCGATAGCATAGAAGAAAGATGGTAATACCATTTCTTGTCTTTGTTGCTGTTCTGTTGTTGTCATTTTTAAGCAAATGATTAGAAGTTGTATTAAAATTGAATCATATAGATTCCGCTGCAAAGCTAAGCATAAAATTTGGCATTGAAATCAAAAAGTTCCGATTTTGGAACATAACATAAATTTATTTAAAATGTTTTTTAAAAAAATCAAAAGTGAAGTCATGGGAATCAAGGATTCCTACGACTACAGACGGGCATGATTCCTGTCCACAAGTGTTTTAATCTTTTAGTCCACAACGTGTTCTGGGCTATGCGTGAAGAACTGAAGGAAGACCGTTTTGAGGGTGGTCTTACTGAGGAGGAGAAGCATTGGGCTTCCACCAAGTCAGCCATCCGCAAGGAGTTCCGGCTGTCTGATGCGTACACCAAGAGTCTGGAGACGATGGACCGTGTTGTTTCCATCGACGACTACTGGGGCGCGATACGTTGGATGGAGTCGTTGGTTGGCGAGGCTCACAGAGACGAGCTGCTTCGTTTGATTGACGGGTTGTTGGAACCATTGTCGCCGAAATGAGCGATTTTTAGATTAGCAAACAAAGCGTGAAGTGTGAAGGGGGTATATGAACTTTAGCGTGAAAAGAGTGTTAAAAAGAAGGCATAACTATCTGATACCCTTTCTCTTTATCTTTTGCGCACGATGTATATACAAAAGTTCTTATACACCCCCTTCACACCCACCCAAAAATACTTTGAGAGGGGAAAAGGCATTCCCTCCTCACTATGGCATCCTGATTTCTACGAGAGAAAAAGCTATCCTCCCCAAGATTCAGGATGCTTTATAACAAAAGATTATACAGCGAAAAGTAGCTTAGTAGTGTGGGCGCTACATAATCACCCACAACGCATCCTGTAGTTCTCATTCGGGAAGTAAGTCCCGAAAGAGGCTCAGGATGCTTATTATTCAAGAACTTAAAACAATGCGTAATTTTAATCAATTAAAAATTGCCGTAGCCGGAACCGGTTACGTAGGACTCAGTATTGCTACGCTTTTATCCCAACATCATGAGGTAACAGCAGTAGATGTAATTCCCGAGAAAGTAGATAAACTGAATCATCATATATCACCGATACAAGATGAGTATATCGAAAAATATCTGGCAGAGAAACCTCTGCATCTCACAGCAACCTTGGACGGCAAGTCAGCTTATAAAGATGCAGACTTCGTAGTCATTGCAGCACCAACGAACTACGACCCAGTGAAGAACTTCTTCGACACCACTCATGTAGAAGAAGTTATCGACTTGGTCCTGGAGGTGAATCCCGATGCAGTGATGGTAATCAAGAGTACCATCCCAGTAGGTTACACTCGAAGCCTATATCAGAAGTATGCTAAGAAGGGAGTGAAGCAATTCAATCTCCTTTTCTCCCCGGAGTTCCTCCGAGAGAGTAAGGCACTCTATGATAATCTTTATCCAAGCCGCATTATCGTTGGTTATCCAAAGATTATCGAGCGCCCTGAGTTCGCAGAAGAAAACGAGGCAATCAAGACTGTAACCAATGTCGAGATGATGAAGGAAGCTGCCAAGACCTTCTCTCAACTTCTTGTTGAAGGCGCTATCGCATCACAGTCCGTAGGCAATTCAACACTTAACACTCAACATTCAACATTAGAAAACAAGGGCATCCCTTGTTTGTTTATGGGCATGAAGGAAGCAGAAGCCGTCAAGCTCTTCGCCAATACCTATCTTGCCCTAAGAGTAAGTTACTTCAATGAGTTGGATACATACGCAGAGGTCAAGGGCTTGGATACCAAGGCAATCATTGATGGCATAGGTCTTGACCCACGTATTGGAACCCATTACAATAACCCAAGTTTCGGATATGGTGGTTATTGCTTGCCAAAGGATACCAAGCAGCTTCTGGCAAACTATGCCGATGTTCCAGAGAACCTGATAGAGGCAATCGTTGAAAGTAACCGTACAAGAAAAGACTATATTGCAGATGCCGTGCTCAGAAAGGCAGGTTATTATAATGAGAATAGTAGCTATGATGCAGGAAAGGAGCATAAGTGTGTGATAGGAGTTTATCGCTTGACGATGAAGAGTAACAGTGATAACTTCCGCCAGTCTGCCATCCAGGGTATTATGAAGCGAATCAAGGCAAAGGGTGCAGAGGTAATCGTCTTTGAGCCAACATTGGAAGATGGCAGCACCTTCTTCGGTAGTAAGGTGGTGAACGATATGGCAGCATTCAAGGCTCAGAGCCAAGCCATCATTGCCAACCGCTATGATGCTTGTTTGGATGATGTAAAAGATAAGGTATATACACGAGATATATTTAGAAGAGACTAGTTATGGTAGATTATAATATTAGTCTAGATGGTAAGACCATCTTGGTGACAGGTGCGGCAGGATTCATCGGAAGCAATCTTGTAAAGCGCCTTTTTAATGATGCTAAGAACATCAAGGTAATCGGTATCGATAGCATTACCGATTATTATGATGTGAACATCAAGTATGAGCGATTGAAGGAGATTGAAGCTTTAGGTAAGGATTGGACATTCGTTCATGACTCCATTGCCAACAAGGAAGCTGTAGAGAAGATTTTCTCTGAAAATAAAATCTCTTTAGTAGTCAACTTAGCAGCTCAGGCAGGTGTGCGCTATAGCATCACCAATCCAGATGCTTATATCCAGAGCAATCTGATAGGATTCTATAACATTCTGGAGGCTTGCCGTCATCATGAGGTAGAGCATTTGGTTTATGCTTCTTCTTCATCTGTTTATGGTAGTAACAAAAAAGTTCCTTATTCTACTGATGATAAGGTGGATAATCCTGTAAGTCTGTATGCAGCTACCAAGAAGAGCAACGAGCTGATGGCTCATGCTTACTCTAAGCTTTATAATATCCCAAGCACTGGTTTGCGTTTCTTCACCGTTTATGGTCCTGCTGGTCGTCCAGATATGGCATACTTTGGTTTTACCAATAAACTGGTGAATGGTGAAACCATCAAGATTTTCAATTATGGAAACTGCAAGCGTGATTTCACTTATATAGATGATATTGTAGAGGGCATCGTAAGAGTGATGCAGCATGCGCCGGAGAAACAGAATGGTGAGGATGGTCTGCCTATCCCTCCATACAAGGTATATAATATAGGTAACAGTCACCCAGAGAATCTTTTAGATTTCGTTACGATTTTACAGAAAGAGTTGATTCGTGCTGGTGTGCTTCCTAAGGATTATGACTTCGAGGCGCATAAGGAACTTGTACCAATGCAGCCTGGTGATGTGCCTGTAACCTACGCTGATACTACACCATTGGATCAAGACTTTGGGTATAAGCCAGATACGTCGCTTAGAGAGGGACTTAGGGCGTTTGCACAGTGGTACAAGAGATATTATGTGAGAAAATTTAGTTAAAATAAATATATTCATTGAACACTAATTATGTGATTTTTATGATTGCTTCAAAACAAGATTTAAAAATATATTTAGATGCGGATAGAAGGGCAAACCATATTTCCGGTTTGTCTTTGTTTTTTAATAAGACATGGCGTTACTTAAAGTATATGAGAAAGATAGAATATCTTACCAATTGTAGACAAGGAAAATTGTCCAAAATATTACTCTTATGGTATCGTTACAAGTTTAGGAATCTTAGTGTTTTAACTGGAATCTCTATACCTCCTAACACCTTTGGCAAAGGTTTATATATTCCTCATTATGGTGCTATTGTAGTGAATGGTACCGTTCGTTTTGGAGATAATTGTGTCATTCAGAATGGTGTTAATGTCTCCGATAAGGTCTGGGGGGGCAACATTGTTACCTTGGAGCTGGCGCAAAAATCTTAATAGGAGTTCATCTTGGAAACCATACTATAGTTGGTGCTAATGCTGTAGTTACTAAGTCTTTTGATGAAGAGAATGTCGTATTGGCAGGTGTTCCTGCTCGAATTATTTCCCACAAAGGATTTAAGGATAGGAAAACCGTTTGATAAAGTAGCAAATGATTTATTTAATTCTTATATTATTGTTTCTATTTCCCGTATATGCTTGTGATTATAAATTGTGGAATTACGGGAACAGTTATGAGAGAGGGAATACATATAAAGGATATTACTTTTTTCTTTATATTGTGGTCGTGTTGTTCTTGGGACTGAGAAATTATGTTGGTGGCGATACAATCGGTTATATGGATATGTGGAAAAAGATTCCTTTTCTGGAAGGACTTTCTAAATTTGACTTTTTGCACGCCAAGTATGCTCCTATGTGGTATATAACCAACAGTTTTTGTAAAACCATCAATTCTAATTTCTATTCATTCCAAATATTTCATGCAATATTAGTTAATGGAGTTATATTCTACATAGTTAGCAAGTATTGTCAGTATCGTTTTACTGTAATATTCTTCTATGTAGTTGCGACAATGCTTTATTTCAACTGCGAGATTTTAAGAGAGTCACTCAGTCTGAGCTGTGGTTTACTGGCAATGAATCATTATAAAGAAAAAAAATGGGTACAATATTTTTCTTGGAGTTTACTTGCTCTGTCTTTTCACAAGTCTGGTATAGTGTTATTGGTAATTCCTTTTTTGTATAGGTATTCTGCATCAACTATTAATTATAAACAACTTCTAATTCTGTTGATTATTGGTTTTATTTTTAGTAGTTTTTTGCTTAAACATATTGTAGGAAGTTTCTTGCCATTTTTTTCAGATTCTTTTGAGGAATATTCTCAAATGAAAAGAGCAACGATTTTTGGTAGTGTTAGATCTTGTTTAATAGTTTTATTAGTAGCTTATTTAGTGAAACAGTATGAGACTGCTAATAACTGTATGTCTGCGACAGTTATTGTAGGAGCGAAGTTTTATTTGCTGACACAGATCTTAGGACTTTTTCTACCTATTTTTTCCACTCGTTTTGTAAATTACTTTCAGATATATTATTTAATATTATTGGGTGATTTTATCTGGAACCACTATGGAGCGAAGAAAATATTAATTTTTGCCTTATATGCTAATTTTATATTTGGTGTGGTAAAACATCAGGCTAGAGATGTTTCTGATTGGGTAAGTTCCACTTCTCATGGTTATTATTTTTATCAAAGATATTACCCATATTACTCAATTTTTGATGATATTCCTTATGATGAGTTAAACCATAGAAAGAATATTTATTATCAAGAGCGTTTAAATCGATTAAAGCACGAATAATGAAACAGCATGTATTGTTAGTAGATTTTAGCTTTGCTAAATATACACAAATCAGTCAGGTGAGTTGCGTTTCGAGTTTCTTGTCTCCACCTATATGGAAGAGACTTCTTAGCTTGTTTACACATAAATTATATTTGGAAGATAATCCTAATTTGGAAAATGTGATCCAACAAATGGATGTTATCATTCTATTTGACACAAGAAAGAATTATGACGAGGTAGCGAGACGTATAGAAAGAGTTTGTAGTCCAACTGCAAGATTAATATTTTATTCTTGGAATCCACTCTGCGAGTCTAAAGCTCATTCTAGATTAAGTGAAAGGTGGATTAAAGCGACTTTTTCAAAAAAAGATGCTGCTTGCGCTGGATTCATTTATGTAGGTTCATTTTATTTCAAAAACGTATTAACAGAAGACGTATTAACAACTAAATGGGATGGGCTTTTCATAGGGCAAGATAAGGGGAGAAGAGAAATGCTTTATAAAGTTGCAAGTTTATATAGGAAGAACCGATTACAGTCGAGAATTATTTTAGTTAATAACCGTAAGGCTTTGTTTAGCAGAAGATATTCTTGGCATATTGATTATAATGTAGTATGCAAAAATGTTCAAGCAAGCAATTCTGTTATTGAGATTCTTCAGGAAGGACAAGAAGGAATTTCTTTGAGAGCTTTTGAATCTATGTTTTATGAGAAGAAATTAGTCACCAACAACCAACATATTGTCAATTACGATTTTTACAATTCTCATAATATATTTATTCTAGGTAAGGATGATGAATCTGGTTTTAAGGCTTTTATTCAATCTCCTTATGTAAAATTAAGTGACGCTATCGTTGAGAAGTATAAAATGGCAAGTTGGTTGAATAGAATGTTAAGTTTATGAATTCAAATAAAAAGAGTTTCCTTAAGACTTCTTCTTATGCCGTGTTTTCACAAGTTGTATCCTTGTGTTGTGGGCTAGTTACATCTTTATTGCTTCCAAAAATTTTAGGAATCGAACAATTTGGTTATTGGCAATATTTCTTCTTGTGTAGTAGTTATGTAGGGCTTCTTCATTTCGGCTTTAGCGATGGTATATATTTGGCTTTGGGCGGTAAGAAGTTTTCCGAAATCAACAGGAAACAGTATTATCCCCAATTGCTGTTGGTGTCGTTTCTTCAAATGGTCATAGCCTTATTGGTTGCTCTATATTCGTACCTGTTTCTGAAAGGCGCTTATCAGGTTGTTTTTTATTTCCTCGGTGTTTATATCATTATTGAGAATGTATATAAGTTGTTGTCGTTTGTCTTGATGGCAACCGATAAAATGCGTTATTATTCCAAGACTGTTGTAATAGACAAGGTGACCTTCTTGGGGCTTTTGTTTGTGTTTCTGGTTCTCTTTAACAAAGATTCATTTGTCAATGTTATTTTCTCTTATCTTTGTGCCCGTTTCATAGCCTTAGCATTTGTTTCCACTTGCTTTGGGAGATTCTTCGATTTCACAGTCACATCCAATTTGTTTGTCAGAAATAATCTACGTGCTACATGTGGAAATATGATAGTGGGAATATCGTTGACAATTTCCAATTTGTTGAGTACCTTCATCATAGGCTCTGGTCGTTTCTTTGTAGAGCATAATTGGGGTATTTCTGTTTTTGCCAAGATATCGTTTGCAGTATCTTTGTCTATGTTCGTTTTGACATTCATTTCACAGATAGGGTTAGTTTTGTTTCCGTACCTTTGTAGGATGGAAAAGGATAAACAAAGGCAGATGTTGGATATGCTAACTTTTGTTATAGGACTCTTTGCGATGGTTTGCTTTATCGGCTTCGTTCCTCTGTCATTGATAATAAAGACTTGGATACCAAAGTATGTGGACAGCCTGAGCTATTTGATGATTTTATGTCCTATAGCTCTTTTTGAGACGCGGATGGTATTGGTTTTCGGTACCTATTTCAAGACGTTCAGAAAGCAAATTGTATTGTTGAAAATCAATTTGGCTTCAGTGCTGTTTGCTGTATTCTTTTATTATCTGTCTTCGAATGTGGTGAATTGTATTAATATGCTTGTTATGGGTATGTTGGTTAGTATCATGTTGAGAAGTTATTTGTGTCAGTTTTATCTATATCGTTATTTGAACGTTAAATTGGATAGGTTTGTAATTTGCATGGAAATACTGACCTCTGTTTTTATGATTCTTGCTTATAATCTGTTTGCAAGTATGTTACTGTTTTCTTTGGTCTATGTCGTTTCTTTGACTATTCTGGCATTAGTTCGTAAAGAGAAAATCAAATATAGTTATTTATTAATCAAATCTTGATGGAAAAGTTGCTTTTTATTGCTTCCATTCAATATGGAGAACCTCCCACTGGTGGTGGGGCGCAAGCCAAAAATCAATTGTTGTTGGCACATCTTAAAAAGTATTATGACGTGAGGTTCTTTGATACTTGGAACAAGAGTTCTATTGTCTGTTTGTTGTCTGCTCTCGTTTATGTAATTCTTTATAAGTGTAAATGCGTGTTGTCTATCTCTGGGCGTGGTGCTTTGTGGTTAGGCAAGATCTTGAAAATCTTGCATGTTCATAGACAAGTCATTTACTTTGTTATAGGAGGAGACTTGGGAAAAAAAGTAGAGGGGCATTTGAATAATGTCTCTGTATTAAAATCATTTCATAAGATTTTAGTACAGGGACATTACATGAAGGTTCAGCTTAACAATGTGGGGCTGAGCAATGTAGAAGTCTTGCCTAACTTTAAGCCGATAGGAGAGTTGCCTGCGAAAAGAAATCGCCCAACTGGGGGCATTAAGTTCGTATTTTTAGGACGTTTGATAGAGGAGAAAGGTGTTGGCTTGCTCATAGATGCATCCAGAAAATTGTATGAAGAATATGGCAAGAAATTTTTAGTGACTTTTTACGGTTCGCAAACAAATACATATTCACAGGGATATTTTGACACCTTGGATTGTGATTACATGTCGTATGGTGGCTTTTTAAACTTGAAGTCGAAAGAGGGATTGAGACAACTTTCTGAATATGACGTGATGGTATTCCCTACATATTTTGAGGGCGAGGGATTTCCAGGTGTGTTGATTGATGCTTTCAAGGCTGGTCTTCCCGTGATAGCTTCAGATTTCCATGCAAATCCAGATGTTATTTCAAACTCTTCATTAGGTGTGCTCATAAAGCCAAAAGATGTCGATAGTTTGAAATCAACAATGCTTGAATTTATAGAAAACCCTTCAAGAATACCGATTATGTCTATGGCTGTTCAAAAGGAGGTATGCAAATATGACATAGACAAGGTGTTAAATAAGGAAAAATTGAACAGAATCTTTGAAAAATGATACAAAGCAAACGTTTACTTTGGGCCGATTCACTCAAGGGATGGGTCGTAAGTGGAGTGAGAATACTATTGCCTTCAGGTAGCGATGCTGTTATTGTTGGTCTTAGTTTTGTGTTATGCTTGTTTCTGACGTTCTGCATCGTAGAAGGTTTGAAGAAAAATAAAATCACAGCCAAGGTTCTTCTTGGCAAATTATAAGCAAAAAAATGAAAATTGTAAATATAATAGGGGGATTAGGTAACCAAATGTTCCAGTATGCATTTGCTTTAGGTCTAAAATCCAAATTTCCTCATGAGGCTATTAAAATTGATTTGTCTCATTTTAAAGGTTACCCATTACACAATGGATATGAATTAGAACGAGTTTTTGGCTTGAAACTCTTGGATGTTGCTTCATCTGTTGACTTAATGAAGGTATCATATTTTGTTCCAAATTATAAACTCTCACGGCTTGTGAGAAGAGTTTTCCCACATCGGAAGTCTGAGTACATCGAGCCAAGATTGTTTACTGATTGGAGTCACGATATAAATGCAATAAAGGATAATTGCTATTTTGAGGGAAGCTGGCAAAATTTCAACTACTTCGAAGACATAGAGGTTGATATTCGTAATGCTTTTTCCTTTAAAGACAAGCTTCAAGGCGAAAATTTACAAATCGCTAATTTGGTGGAATCAACCAATAGTGTTTCTATACATATAAGAAGAGGAGATTATTTGTTGGAGGATGAATATGCTGGTATATGTGATGTGCCTTATTATAGCAATGCAATATCATATATAAAAAATAATGTTGCTAATCCTCATTTCTTTATATTTTCTAATGATATTGATTGGTGTAATGAGCATATTGTACCATTATGTGATACTGTAACGTTGGTCTCAGGAAATTCAGCTGAAAAGGCTTATGTTGACATGCAATTAATGTCAATGTGTAAACATAATATAATAGCTCATAGCTCTTTTAGTTGGTGGGCAGCGTGGCTAAATGGGCATGCTGGTAAAATTGTTATTGCTCCTTTTGAATGGATGCATCGACAAGGTTTGACGGATAAACCGCAAATGCCAGATTGGAAATTAATGAAGAATATATAGAATTAAACGGTATGAGTTTAGAGCAAAAAATTAATTATCAGTTGAACAAAGTTCCTGGTGTGAAGAAATACATCAAACGTGCATATCAGTTAGGATGTTATACTGTGAGTAAGAAGATAAAATCAGAGGGGAACATCGAAAAGGTTTCGCCAAATGACGATAAAGAGTACTTTTTTGGTTATTACGATAAGTCGCCATGGGATGCAAGTATGCGCTATTTGATTTGTATGAGGGCGATTAATACTTGGAGCGAACCTGACCCGAAAGGGACTGCAGATATATTGCTGATCGATACTGACGTCAATAATGGGGTGAGAAAAATCGCAACTACTCATACGTGGAATGTTCAGCAAGGTTGTATGGCGCAATGGCTTGGTCCAGATTTTAAATCTCGTATTTTGTATAATGATATGCGTAATGGTAAGTATTGCTCTGTAATCTTGGATATCGTTACAGGTGAAGAACGAATATTGCCTTTGCCATGTTATACGGTGTCATCGGATGGTAAAACTGCGTTATCCTTGGATTTTTCTCGTTTGCATAACTTGCGATTGGGATATGGATATGCTGCTCTTCCTGAAAAAACTAAAGGCATTGCTCTTCCAGATACTGCTGCTATTTGGAGGATGAACTTGGAAACTGGTGAAGTTGTTGATTTGCTAAAATATACAGATTTCTCTGGATTTCAACCACGCCATGAAATGCAAGAAAAAGGCTCTGTTCATAAAGTGAACCATTTGATGATTTCGCCTAATGGAAAACGCTTTATGGTATTGTATCGTTGGTTTTGTGGACAAAGAAAATATACTCGTTTGATTACTTGCAATATAGATGGAACAGATATGTATCTATTGAGTGATGATGATATGGTTAGCCATTGTTTCTGGAAAAATGACCAGGAGATAATTGCATTTGAACGTAAAAAGTCAGATGGCCCAGGCTATTATTTGATGAAGGACAAAACACAAGAATATACGCATTTATGGCCACAATTAAGTAATGATGGTCATCCTAGTTATTGTCCTACAGATAATAATCTAGTTATATTTGACACTTATCCAAGTAGATGTCGAGTCCAAGAATTAAAATTGGGCTATGATACAGATACGACAGGGGAAAGTGTGAAAACTATAGTAAAAGTTTTTTCTCCTTTTAAATATGACAATGATACTCGTTGTGATTTACATCCGCGTTGGAGACAAGACGGAAAGGCGATATGTTTTGATAGCGTATTTGAAGGACATCGAGGGTTATATGTGGTATCAATTTAATAAGCCGTTTGTATGAAAAAATGTGTGGCGGTTCTTCTGCCGATATATAAAAACGATAGTTTGGAATATTTTAAGCTCTCACTTAATAGTGTCTTTTCTCAAACTTTTCATAACTATAAGATTTTTGTAGGTGTTGATGGGGAGGTTCCTTATGCTACAAAAACTTATCTCCAAGAAATGGATAAGCGAGGCGATGTAGAGGTGTGTTGGTTCCCCAAAAATCGAGGGTTAGCTTGTGTCCTGAATGACTTGATAGCTATCGCTCATGTACAAGGCTTTGACTATTTAGCACGTATGGATGCTGATGATGTTATGTTGTCTAGTCGTTTGCAAAAACAAATGTCTTATATGGAGTCTCATAAAGATATTGATGTTGTGGGAGGTGCTATTGAAGAAATGGATAAACAATCTATTTCTCGTGGAAAAACGATAATTTATCCCTTAACTCATCAAGAATGTGTGAACTTCTTCGAGAAGCGTAATCCGCTGGCACATCCTGCGGTTTTGTTCAGATATAGTTTCTTTGAAAAGTTAAAAGGTGCATATCGTGCAGATCATCCAAAGAATCAAGATACGATGCTTTGGTTGGATGGACTGATGGCAGGGTGCAAAATGGCTAACGTCCCTGATGTAGTTTTGCAATTCCGAGTGACTAATGATTTGTTTCGTAAACGTCGCAATGGATGGAATCTTGCAATGAGACAACTTGCTGATAGGTTGGAAGTGAATCGAGGATTAAAATATGGGGTAATGTCATATCTTTATGCCTATGCTACTTTCTTAATGCAGATTTCTCCAGCATGGGTGAAAAAACTTTGTTATCGTTATTTAAGGTGATTATGGCAACGTTAAGACTCTACATATATTCTCGGAACGCAAGACTTAATCCTTTCTTTTCTGATAAGGATGAGCAGGAGTCATTTATTGATGACATCAGGAGAACTCTAACTCATGATTGCGAGATTGAACGCTTTGTCAATTCTTGTGGCGTGGTACTCCTCAATACTCAGAAGACAAGGGATGCACTGCATGTGTTGCAAAGCAAATATGATGCAAACCATCGTGAGATACGTAAGCTAACGATGTTCATCAGTGCTAATGGTCTGGCAGAAAATGAACGATTTTTTGTCTTCGATGCAGGCACGGCAAAATGGAGCGATAGGAGATTGGCTATAGATGAACTCAGAATCTCGTCGACTTCATACGTTGAGTTAGCTATGTATCACAATCAACATTATCATAATTACTTTGAAGTTGAACGTTTTTTTGATGTATATGGCTATGGCTTTGACGGAATAAAGGTCGCTGTGGGTGAGCCAGATAAGAGTAAGAGAAAGTGTAGATTTTGCGGTTGTACAGATCCTGGTAAATACAAGGATGTAGCTCATGCTATCCAAGACTCATTGGGTAATAAATTGCTCGTATGTTACGAAGAGTGCGATGCCTGCAATCATAAGTTGAATGCTGTAGAGGATCATTTCTTGCATCTGATGGATGTGAGAAGATGTATCTTCCATATAGCTCGAAAGAATTCGACAAAATCTCCTCATGTGATTGGAGATAACTTTGCGTTGCATCCTGATGAGAATGGGGATGCTGTGCTCTATCTGAAAAAAGAACCTATTGAAGCCCTCCATATAAATATCGACAAGCCTTTTGGGTATCGTTTGCATCATAAGGCTAACGTCACGAACGAGGGGATATATAAGGCTTTGGCTAAAATGGTGATAGATTTAATGCCATCAGACAGGCTATGCCATTTTACAAATACCATCAAGTGGTTGCGTTCAGAGGAAATCTGGTCTTCTGATGTCTTACCTAGCATTATTTTTGGCAGTTCAAAAGAAAAACTATTTTATAAACAACCTGCACTGGATGTTTGTTTCAACAAAGAAGAGGATGGACCTTATTGTACAGGTATCCTTTGGATTTATGATGTTGTCTATCTGTTTGTGATGCCATTCGTGGATGTTGATAGGGGAAAGTTTAAATGGGATGGAAGTCTTGTAGAACATTGGAAATTCCTCTTGGATAGATTCATGATACAGTCACTGAATTTGCAAGATGGATGGGACTGGCATCGGGCTGCTCCATGGATTGATATGACAATAGAGTTTCCCAATCCCCGAATCATACTGAAAGATGGAAATGACGATGTGTTCGTGGAAGCTCAAGTAAAGAAAGATGATGAAGAAGCGGTGTCTTTCCCTGCTTTTACTTCCGAAGGTATTATTGTCAACAGGGTGAAAGTAGATTTTTATTGCCAATATCATGGCGAAGCAATTCCAATAGAAGAACTTCACGATTTAACCTTTCATTTTGATATTCCAATATACGAGATAGAACCACGTACTAATCAAATTGTTGTAAAGACAAGCATTCAAGTGAATGACACGACTGACAAAGTAGCTTATTTCGCAGAGAGTTTCAAGGTAGTTTTCTCTTTGAAGTATTTTCGCCGTTTTGTCAGACTAGAGTATGCGAAGAAAGGTGAACTAAATAATTTAGCAATTGATATAGCTCTTAGAGATTATCTTTTTGAGCAAGCCTTGAAAGCTGCTGAAAATAAGGCAAAACCTAAAAGGGAAAACACATCTTTCGAGGTGTGCTCTTTGGTGAAATTGCTACAGTATAAAGAACGGTTGCTGTCCTTGGCTTATTGGAAAGTGAGGATAAAAAAGCGATTCTTTGTTTTTTCAGACTGCATTATTCATGGAGTGGACTATCTCCCACAATAGTTACAAGCAAGGAAATGCTCGGTGGTTTCGGATAAATGCCGGTTATGTCTTTGCCCTAGAAAATATTTAAAAAGGAAAATATGATTATGAAATGGATATTTGACCGACTGATGGCATTGGTTGGTCTGATGGTGCTATGGCCGGTTTTGCTGGTCGTGGCTATATTGATTCGTGTGAAAATGCCAGGTGGTCCTGCTTTCTTCTGTCAGAAGAGGGTGGGGAAGAATGGCAAGCTGTTCACCTGCCATAAGTTTCGCTCCATGACAGTGAAGCACAATGGCTCGTCGGTTTCGGTGGCAGGCGACAATCGCATCACGCCTTTGGGGGCTAAGTTGAGACACTATAAGTTGGATGAACTGCCCGAGTTATGGGATGTACTTGTTGGTAACATGAGTTTCGTGGGACCTCGCCCAGACGTGCCAGGCTACGCAGACCAGTTGAAGGGCGATGACAGGGTGGTGCTTAAACTCCGTCCTGGTATCACGGGACCCGCTACCTTGAAATACCGACTGGAGGACGAGATGATCTCAGATTATGTAGCCAAGAGGCAACTGGAGGGAGACCATCGTGCGGCGCAAGATATTGCCGTGGAGTATAACGACCAGGTGATTTACCCCGACAAGGTACGTATCAATAGGTATTATTATGAGCATTATTCTTTCTGCAAGGACATACAGATGATTTTTTGTACGGTGCTGGGAAAGAAAATGAAATATGCTGGAGAAACAATATAAAAGATATTACTATGGATAAGGAAAGAAAAACGATTTACTTGTGCCTCGCCCACATGAGCGAGGAGGGTATGGAACAGAAATACGTGAAGGAGGCTTTCGATACCAACTGGGTGGTGCCGCTGGGACCTAACGTGAACGGATTCGAGGACGACTTGAAAACTTTCGTTTCTAAGAACAGCGATGGCTCTGAGTTGTCTCGTGAGGTGGTGGCGCTGAGCGCTGGTACTGCTGCTGTTCACTTGGGTTTGCTGGCTTGCGGTGTAGGTCCTGGTGATGAGGTTTGCGTACAGAGTTTTACTTTCTGTGCTTCTTCTCATCCTATTACTTATCTTGGTGCTACGCCTATATTCATCGACTCGGAACCAAACACATGGAACATGGATCCTGATCTGCTGGAAAAAGCCATCATCGACCGCAAGGAGAAGACGGGTAAGTATCCGAAGGCTATCGTGCCAGTGGCTCTCTATGGCATGCCTTACGACTGCGACCGCATCATGGCGATAGCCGACAAGTATGGTATTCCTGTGGTGGAGGATGCCGCTGAGGGATTCGGATCACGCTACAAAGGACAGGTGCTGGGCACTTTCGGTAAGTTTGGCGTGCTGAGTTTCAACGGCAACAAGATGATTACCACCTCGGGAGGCGGTGCCTTGATATGCCGCAATGCGGAGGACAAGAACCAAATCATGTGGTATGCCACGCAGGCTCGCGACTCCTATCCTTACTACCAACATACCGCCATCGGCTACAACTACCGAATGAGCAACGTGTGCGCTGGCATAGGAAGGGGGCAGATGACGGTGCTCGAAGACCATATTGCTCACCACAAGCACGTGCAGCAACTCTACAAGGAACTGTTGAAAGGTGTGGAGGGCATCACGCTGCATGAGGCGCCTAATGCTGACTATGATTCTAACTTCTGGCTCTGCACCATCGTGCTGGATGATAAACTGAAAGTCAAGGGGCAGGAGAATGCTTACAAGGAGGTGGTGAAGACTGCCGTGGGTGGTGCCGCTGGCGTGATTCATGTGGTGGATTCGCCTACTACCGACTGCCAGCCTAACGAGAACGTGGAGGCGATGCGTGTGTTCATGCTTTCGAAGAAGATTGAGGCTCGCCCTGTGTGGAAACCGATGCACAAGCAGCCTGTATATCAGGATGCTCCTGCTTATGTGAATGGCGTGAGCGAGGCTATCTTCAAGATTGGTATGTGTTTGCCTGCCGGTCCTATGGTGAGCGATGATGATGTGCGCTATATTGTGGAGTGCATCAAGGAAGCTATTGAGTACTAAAACAACGAGACTTAGAGAAACTCTTTATGAAATTTATTTCAAAACTTAGAGAATGGTATTTTACTAAAAATGCCCTTCCTTACTGGTGTGTGCTTATCCTCGACTGTCTGATCCTTTTGTTTTCAGGTGTATTATGCTATTATTTGGATCATGGGGGCAGCGAACTGACAAATAACTTCTGGCCGCTGCTGGGTACGCTATGCGTCTATCTCATTGCCTATCTGATAGGCATCCGGCTGATGCACACTTACCAGGCTATCATCCGCTACTCTTCGTTTGTGGATTTGAGTCGTATCGCATCTGCCAATGCCATCGGCTTCGTTATCATTGCCATAGCCCGATATTACGTTCATGTGGATAGATGGTTGGAGCCAGTGCGTATACGTGAACTGTTCTTTACCTTCCTCATCGCTACTCTGATGATGACGGCTTTGCGTGTGGTTGTAAAAATGTTATACGACTCGATGCATACGGGCAAGGCGACACGTGTGTTTATCTATGGTACGCACAGTGGAGGCGTTGGGTTGGCGAAGATGATTCGCAGCACCAAACCTTCTCGATTTGTCCTGAAGGGATTCGTGAGTGATACCGTGAATGGAAAGGGCAAGTATATGATGGGCGTGGAGATATTCCGCAACGATGCGCATCTGGTGGATGAAATGAAGAAGGAGAATGCTGATGCTTTGCTGGTTTCTCCTTTGAAGAGTGAGGAACTGCGCAAGAATACGGAGATGATTAACAGCCTGGTAGATAACGACATCAAACTCTTCGTGTTGGCGGGTGCGCAGGAATGGGATGGCAAGACCAACTTCTCGCATTCGCAAATTAAGGAAGTGGACATCGAGGATCTTCTGCCTCGTGAGAAGATTGAGGTTGATATGAAGGCTGTGGGTAATCTGCTGTCTGGTAAGCGTATCCTGATAACGGGTGCAGCTGGTAGCATTGGTAGTGAGATGGTGAGACAGATTGCCATCTATCAGCCGAATGAACTCATCTTGGTGGATCAGGCTGAGACTCCATTGCATGACGTGCGTCTGATGATGGCGAAGAATTTTCCGCAAATCGAGGCGTTCACCTTGATGGCGAGCATACAGAACAAGCCTAGAATGGAGAAAATCTTCCGTGAACACAGGCCTGACTACGTATTCCACGCCGCAGCCTACAAGCATGTGCCGATGATGGAGGACAATCCGAGCGAGAGCATCCAAAACAATGTGGATGGCACGAGGGTGATAGCCGACTTGAGCGTGAAGTATGGCGTGAGGAAGTTTGTGATGATTTCCACCGATAAGGCGGTGAACCCTACCAACGTGATGGGCTGTTCGAAGCGTATCTGCGAAATCTATGTGCAGAGTCTGGACAAGGCTATCAAGGAGGGAAAGATTTATGCTGATGCTTGTCTGGATGACGCTGGTATGCCTGTGAAGGCTGTGACGCAGTTTGTTACTACTCGTTTTGGTAACGTGTTGGGTAGTAATGGTTCGGTGATTCCACTCTTCAAGGAGCAGATTAAAAACGGCGGTCCTGTGACGGTGACGCATCCCGACATCATCCGCTTCTTCATGTTGATACCTGAGGCTTGCAAACTGGTTTTGGAGGCTGGTACAATGGGAAATGGCGGTGAGATTTTCGTGTTCGACATGGGACAGCCTGTGAAGATTGTGGATTTGGCTAAGCGCATGATTAAGTTGAGCGGTGCTAAGAATATTGAAATCAAGTTTACCGGTCTTCGTGATGGTGAGAAACTGTACGAGGAGGTGCTCAACGACAAGGAAGTGACGCTCCCTACCTTCCACAAGAAAATCAAGATTGCGAAGGTGCGTGAGTATGACTATGCCGATGTATGCAAGGAACTGGACGAACTGTCATGCATAGCCCAGACCTTTGATGATATGAAAATCGTGGGTATGATGAAGCGAATCGTTCCTGAGTACAAGAGTCAGCATTCTAAATATCAGGCATTGGATAAATAACGGAATACCAAGCTTCGGAAAGATAAGCTGGTAGATAGGAATAAGAGATCCCGGCTCTGAGATTCAAAAAGGAATCTCTGGGTCGGGATTTTTGCGTTTGTGAAGGTGGTGGATGGGGGCGTGGCTGCATGGGGGAAAGTGTGATGGCTTTTCGTGTTAAAAACTATGAAATCTTAGGTGTTTTCATATAATAGTTGTACCTTTGCGAAAATAATTATAAATGATTGAATAAATGAGCAAGTATCGTTTTTCTATATGTAGCTATCATGCTATCAAGGAGGCTGATATCCTGATAGATGGTATCACCGTGTTGGCAGGGCCAAATGGATGTGGTAAGAGTACTATATCTAAATGGTTGTATTATATGATAGATATTGCTACGGACTTTGACTCCTATCTGGTTAAAGGATATAAAACAGAAATAAATTCATTGCTGCAAAATGTCAGTCGTGCCATCAGGGAAATGTGGGAACTACATAGAGGCATTAACAATGGACAGAATATTTTGCAATCTGTTGACGATTTAAAACTCGATGATAATTTCTCATTAGACTCAATAGGCGAATACTCTGGTAAGCTACATTTGTTTATAGGTGAATTTGCCTTACAACTGGATAAATTCTTGAATGCCGAGAATGTTCAAGAACAACGAAAAGACAGAGTTCTTAATTTCTTGAATCAGAATTTGGATGGTGAGGAAAAGGCTAGGAATGCTCAAACTTTTGCTGAGTTGATAAGCCTACAGGTAGATAAAATGCAGCAAGAGGTATTGTATAAAAGCGAGGATCGCTCCTTGACAGATGTCTTGTCTTTTCTTCATACATATCTATATGAAGATGAGATGGTTCCTTTTAAAATCTCCTTGCAAGAGGAAGGGGTCAACATTATATCTGATGGGAGATTAGGCTCTCTCTTTAATCTGGACAAAGCGATTTACATAGACACTCCAATGGCTTTCGGCTTGGATGACTTCCTAAAGAATGTGTTTTGGCAAAGATTAAGAAAATTAATGCTAGAGGAAAATGGTTGCCATAATAAGCAAAACATACGGTTGCTATATCGCATATCAGAAATTCTAAATGGAAAAATTAATGTTTCTGACAGTTTGTTGGGCAATAAAGAAATGTATTATGAGCGCAAGGATGGCAAGCTGTTGCTTCCTTTGGATAAAATCGCTACTGGTATGAAGTCGTTTGCCTATCTTTTCCAGTTGATAAAGAATGGTCATTTGGATGACAAGACGGTTCTTATGATAGATGAGCCGGAAGTTCATTTGCACCCTCAGTGGATTGTTGTCTTTGCTAGATTATTGATTCTTATCCGTAAGTCATTGGGAGTGAAAATAGTCTTGGCGAGTCATAATCCTGACTTTGTCGCTGCCATCAAGGCAATAGCCAAAAAGGAACAAATCTTGGATGAAACAAACTTCTATTTAGCTCAGAGTGTGGATGATGATGGGTTTCAATATGCTTTTAAGCCTCTCGGCAGTGACATCGAGCCTATCTTCAATTCGTTCAATATAGCATTGGAAAGGATTCAGCAATATGGCGATACAGATCTTTGATAATGGGTGTGTAGAGTCGCACCCCATTTATGAAAAAGCTGGGGCGCTACTAAGTGACGTTTGTAAAAGGGATTATAAAGATAATTTTTTTGACGAGCGAATAGAATGTTTGGACATGGATACCTATGAGACAATGATTTGTGGCGGGCAAAAGCAAGCTACAATGGATGCGGTAATAGGCATCGCTGATTACGAAAATAACCGTAAGACTACCGGTAAGTTGCTAATGGTTGAGTTGAGGTTGGGGTATAAATCGACTGATGGACTAGAGACTGCTAGCTTGAATCGTAAAGTATCGCATACTCTTGAACTGTTGAATCCTGCTGTTTGTCTAGTTTCTGACAAGGCAATATTTGTTTTTAATGAATTGCTGTATCAACAAGCGATTCGTTGGATGTTCTCTAAAAGGTATTCCAATGTCTCAAAAAAGGAGTGGGTGGTAATGAGTCCCAAGATGTTTTGCAAGGCCTATCTCGCTCCAGAAGATTTGCCTTATCAGTCAATCAACGATTTTGTAAAAGGCAAGGCTGACTTTGCAAAGATGTTGGAGAATAAATCTTGGCAACAGATTTATAAAAGTCTTCAATGGTGGGCAAAAGCTTATTATAAGTATTCTTACATCGCAGAAGAGGCAACTCTGATAGCTAGTCTCATCTCAGAAGTATGGGAGAAACTGAAGTCTCATAAGCAGGAAATGACAGATGATGATCTCTTAAGTTTTAGTATTTACGCAGAGGATTATCCAGTTTTTAATTTAGATGAAATTTAATTCTCTATATTTTAATATATGCTATTCCCGGCTCGGAGATTCAAAAAGGAATCTCTGGGCCGGGATTGTTTTTTTTGTTAAAATCGTAGAAATGCTTGGTTGTTTCGGGGATTTTGAAGTTCAACAAGAGTGCCGAGGAGGCTCTCGCCCAGATAGACGCAAAGCACTATGCCGACGCCTTCAAGATGAGTGGCAAGACAAGCTGAAAATGCAGAAAATTTCTGTTATAGTCCTGTATATTTCCTGATAGCCTTGATGAAGGTATCGCCATATTTATTGAGCTTGAATTCTCCGATACCACTGATCAGGCTCATGGCATTCTTGGTGGTAGGTTTCATTCTTGCGAGTTCATGAAGGCTCTTGTCGCTGAGTACGATATATGGAGGATAACCCTGTTCGTCGGCAAGGTTCTTGCGTATCTTTCTGAGGTGTTCAAAGAGCCCTTTGTCTTCCACGCCTTTCGAGTCTTCCTGGAAGATGACACGTTCGGCATGCACCTCAGGAATGAGATTTCCCGGCTGGGCGATGGCGCCCTTCCTGTTACGTACTGTTTTCTTTGGGCGGGTGGCTTTATCATCTTCTTCGATATAAGCCAGCGAAACATGATGTTCTCCCTTCAGTACCTTCCAGCCTAAATCGGTAACCTTCATGTAGTTGTGGTTGTTGTAGGCAATCTCGAAGAATCCCATCTGCAGCATCTGCAGCAGATAAGCATTCCAGTCCTTAGATGTTGTATCCCTGCCCACACCGAAGGTTTTCATCTCGTTGTATTTGTTTTTCACAACTGCAGAAGAATGCATGCCTCTCAGAATCTCGATGCAGGTACCTACTGCAATATGCTCACCCGAACGGACCACGGCACTCAGGGCTTTCTGGGCTCTGATGGTGCCGTCGAAGGTGCGTGGAGGATTCTTGCAAACATCACAGTTGCCGCAGTTGCAGGATGATGTCTCGCCAAAATAATTCAGCAGAATGCGTCGTCGGCATACTCTCGATTCGGCATATTCCTCCATGCGGCGCAGTTTCTCCATGTTCACATCACGCTGTCCGCTTTCTTCACAGAAAGAACGGAGGGTGATGATGTCGGCCATCGAATAGAACAGTACGGTATCTGATGGTGCTCCATCTCTTCCGGCTCTACCTATTTCCTGATAGAAACTCTCGATGCTTTTAGGCATATTATAGTGGATTACCCAGCGCACATTACTCTTGTCGATGCCCATTCCGAAAGCGATGGTAGCACATACCACCTGAATCTGGTCCATCTTGAACCGCTCCTGTACTGATGCTCTGGTCTGGGCAGTCATTCCGGCGTGATAGGCTGCGGCATTGATACCCAGATCGATAAGTTCCTGAGCTACCATTTCGGTGTTCTTGCGTGAGAGACAGTAGATGATGCCTGCTTCTTCCGGATGATTACTGATGAAGCGGGTGATGTATTGGAGCTTTGCCTTTTTGGTGCTCTCCTGTCTTACGGTGAGGGAGAGGTTGGGACGGTCGAAACTGCTTACGAACGTCTGCCCATTGAGATGAAGCTGGCGTATGATATCTTCGCGCGTTATCTTGTCGGCTGTGGCTGTGAGCGCCATCACCGGGACATTGCGGAAATTCTCGTGCAGCATACCGAGTTGCGAATACTCCGGACGGAAATCGTGTCCCCACTGACTGATGCAGTGGGCCTCGTCAACGGCAAAGAGCGAAATCTTGATGTTGCTGAATAAATAAGGTATCTCGCTGATGAGTTTTTCGGGCGAAACATAAAGGAGTTTCAGTTCTCCCTTCTCGCATCGGCGGCGGATGATGAGTTCATCGGTCGTGTCGTTTCCGCTGTTCAGTGCCTCAGCCGGGATACCGTTTGCCTTGAGCGCCTCCACCTGGTCGTGCATCAGACTGATGAGCGGTGAAATGACCACAGCGGTACCTTCCATCGCTAATGCGGGAACCTGGTAGCACAGACTTTTTCCACCACCAGTCGGCATGAGAACCAGACAGTCGTGTCCCTGCATTACCTCTCTGATAATCGCTTCCTGGTTGGGGCGGAAGGAGTCGTATCCAAAATAGCTTTTTAATATCTCGTTTATCTGCATGATTGCCGTTTTATGTTTTCTGCCTTTACCGGCATGTTTTTGTCTTGATTTTCATGCAAAGGTAATGAATAATCTGCATAAATAAAAGTTTTCTCCAAGAAAAAGTGCATATTTCAAGTAAAAAACTTTGCAAAGAGCGAAAAACAGGAGGAAAAGTTTGGTATGTGGAAAAAATGTATTACTTTTGCATGGTAAAAACAGATAAAAATGGCAAAATGTAATGTAAACACTCAAGAGCGATTTGCCGATATCCAGATGCTCCGTTATGAGCTGAAGGGTTTCGAAAACCTGTCGCTCACACAGAAAATTTATATTTATTGCTTGTCGAAGGCAACCCTCTTGGGACGTGATATCACCTTCGACCAGCAGGGCAAATATAACCTGCGCATCCGTAAAACTCTGGAGGCTGTATACCGTCATTACGAGGGTAATCGCGAAAGCGAAGATTTCAAGGCTTTCGAAGTTTACCTCAAGCGTGTCTGGTTTGCCAGCGGTATCCATCATCACTATGGATGTGAAAAGTTTGTGCCAGGATTTTCAGAGGAATCTTTCTATGAGATGGTTGAGGCTGTAGCCGATGAATATCTGCCTCTTTCCAAGGGTCAGAGCAAGGAAGACCTGTTGGGTATTCTGGTGCCTGTCATCTTCAATCCGGAAGTCATGCCTAAGCGCGTGAATCAGACGGATGGCGAGGATCTGGTACAGACTTCAGCCTGCAATTTCTATGAGAATGTTTCTCAGGCAGAAGTAGAACGTTTCTATGCCAGGATGAAGGAAGATGGCAACGAACAGGCACCTTCGTATGGTCTGAACTCTAAACTGACCAAGCGTAATGGTGAACTGGTGGAGCTGAAATGGACAGAAGACGGCCTCTATGGCGCAGCTATCAAGGAGATTGTTTCCTGGTTGCTCCGTGCTCAGAAATATGCAGAAAATGAGGAACAGAAACATCTCATCGATCTCCTGGTGAAGTATTACCGTACAGGCGATCTGAAGGATTTCGACCGTTACAGCATTGCCTGGGTGCAGCAGCACGAGGGAATGATTGATTTCATCAACGGATTTATTGAAGTGTATGGCGATCCGCTCGGACTGAAAGGTACTTGGGAAGGCATCGTAGAATATAAGGATCTTGAAGCAACGAAGCGCACCCAGACCATCAGTCAGAATGCCCAGTGGTTTGAGGACCATTCACCTGTAGACCCACGTTTCCGCAAGCCGGAGGTGAAGGGTGTTACAGCCAATGTCATCTGTGCGGCGATGTTGGGTGGCGAAGAGTATCCAGCTTCTGCCATCGGCATCAATCTTCCGAATGCCAACTGGATCCGTCAGGAATATGGTTCTAAGAGTGTGACCATCGGTAACTTGACCGAGGCATATAACAAGGCTGCTCAGGGCAATGGTTTCCGCGATGAATTCGTTATCGACGAGGATACCATCAGTCTGATGAATCAGTACGAGGATATTACAGATGATCTGCATACCGACCTGCATGAGTGTCTGGGACATGGTAGTGGACAGCTTTTGCCTGGTACCGACCCTGATGCACTGAAGGCGTATGGCAGTACGATAGAAGAGGCGAGAGCCGATCTTTTCGGACTCTATTATGTAGCCGACCATAAATTGGTAGAACTGGGTCTGACTCCGAATGATGAAGCATACAAGGCTCAGTATTACGGTTATCTGATGAACGGTCTGCTCACCCAGACCATCCGCATCAAGGAAGGCGACAAGATAGAGGAAGCCCACATGCGCAACCGTGCGCTGATAGCCTGGTGGGTGATGGAGCATGCCGAGGGTGCTGTGGAACTGGTGAAGATGGATATGAACTATGCTTCTGCCGAGGATGCTTTGAAGGACAGTGAAGGCAATATCATTACGACGAAGACTTATGTGAAGATTAATGATTATGCCAAGCTCCGCCATCTCTTCGGCGAGTTGCTTGCTGAAATTCAGCGCATCAAGAGCGAGGGTGATTTCGAGGCTGCCCGCCTGTTGGTTGAGAAGTATGCCGTGAATATTGATCCGGAATTGCATCGCGAGATACTGGCAAGATACAAGAAACTGAATCTCGCTCCATACAAGGGATTCATCAATCCGAAGATGACGCTGGAGATGGATGAAGAAGGCGAAATTACAGACGTGGTATTGGATTATGAGGAGAGCTATGTCGACCAGATGTTGCGCTACTCTGATGAATACGGAACGCTTTAGAAAGTTAATAGTTAAGAGTTGATAGTTTATAGGGCAATCTTGCTATACGGCAACCATGCTATACGGCGAAGCCGCTATAAACTGTTAACTATAAACTTTTAAAAAACGATGATAGATAATAAGAACGAGGAATTTCCGATAGTAGATGAAATGGGCAATATTCTGGGCGCTGTTACCCGCGGCCATGCCCATGACGGAAGCAAGATATTGCATCCAGTTGTTCATCTGCATGTATTCAACAGCCGGGGAAATCTGTATCTGCAGCATCGTCCAGCCTGGAAGGATATTCAGCCGGATAAATGGGATACAGCCTGCGGCGGTCATGTAGATTTAGGCGAAAGTGTGAGTCAGGCTTTGCATCGCGAGGTAAGGGAAGAATTGGGCATCACCGATTTTGAACCGGAATCTCTGGGACATTATGTCTTTGAGAGTCAGCGGGAAAAGGAACTGGTTTATGTACATCGCTGTGTATATGATGGCGAGGTGAAACCGAGCCAGGAAGAATTGGCCGGTGGCAGATTCTGGACCAAGGATGAAATCAGCGAAAACATCGGCAAGGGTGTTTTCACTCCGAACTTCGAAAACGAATACCAGAAGTATTTCATGTAATGACGAAAATAGCCATAAAAATACGTCCCGACGTAGCATTTGCTGCATCGGGACGTATTTTTTTGTATGTCGGGACGCAGCAAATGCTACGTCGGGACGTATTTTCAGCAGGGTTGTGGCCTGTTTCTGACTGCGTCAGCAGAGCCATTATATCTCGTAGATACCCTTGAGTGCGCCTCTTGCAATTTGTTCGAAATCTTCACCGAAATCGCAGAAACGGAGAACCGCATTAGAGACAGCATGTTTTATTCCCATGTTGTCACCCTGCAATGCAGTGGCAGCCTGATCCAGGAATTCGTTGATGCCACGCTCGTTAGGCTCTTTCCCATTGGCAAAGAGACGGGCAAGGAGCTGGAAACCGGCAATCTCGTAGAGTGGCTTGTCACTCGCTATCCACTGGTAGGCGATGACAGGCGCATAATCTACGTGCTGCAAAAGGTTGAAGGCAAGCATCTCTGCCATCTCCTGACTCTGTACCTGTTCCATCCATAAATCTGTGATTTCCGGAAGCATCTTATCGGCAGGCATGATGAGTGTAGCCAGAATCTTGCACTCCCGGATATCTTCCTTCCACAGTTCGATGGCGAGGTCATAATCTTTACCATATTCCTCAGCCATCTTTTTCAGTTCATAGAATGGTACTCCCCAATTCAGTTTATATCCCAGTCCCTTATCGCGCATAGATTGCGATCCCGGACCGTTCATCAGCAAGCGGAAGCTTCGCTTGATAGTCATCAGTTTCTGATGTGTTTCTTCGTTCATTATATTTTGAGTTTATAATTGGTCGTTTACTCAAGTCTCGCAAGTTTTGCCCCATACGCCCTGAAAGGGCAGTAACTCCTAGCCCAGGGCATCGCCCTGGGTAATTACGGACGCAAACCTATCGCCCTGTAAGGGCAAAAGCTTTAAAACTCCAGGCAATTTATAAGGCTTTTGCCCTTACAGGGCGCCTTACTGATTACCATTATACCCAGGGCGCTGCCCTGGGCTATGAGCTTTTGGGCCTTCAGCCCGAACTTAAACCACTTGCGAAACTTGAGTAAACTATTAACTAAATTAAAGTTTCATTATTTTACAGAACATTCCTTCGAACTGTTCCTCTATATTTGCAGGTTTATGCTTGAAGATGCCGAAGATGGCACTTCCGCTACCACTCATCGCTGCATATACGGCACCCAGGTTGTACAGCTTCTGTTTGATTTCTGCCAGTTCCGGGTGCATCTTGAAGATAGGTGCCTCAAAATCGTTGACAAGTTCCTCTTTCCAAGTCTCGATAGGCTGGCGTACAATGTCGCGGCAACATTTGGCTGGTGCCTGTGGGGTGATGGCTGCATAAGCCTCTTTGGTGCTGACGGCAATGTCATCGCGCTTCACCACAACCAAATGATAGCCCCGCAGATTATCGCCAGGACCACTTACCGGCATCAGTTCTTCGCCGATGCCTTCTGCATAGCAAGCAGTGTCACCATCTTCGGGGTCAGCAGAAATGAAGTAGGCGCAGTCTGCGCCCAGCTTGGCAGCGTATCTTTCCATCTCCGGATTACCGATGTTGAGACGGAAACGCTCGTCAAGCAAACGGATCATGAAGGCTGCATCGGCAGAACCGCCACCCAAACCAGCCTGCGAAGGAATACGCTTTACCAGGTGAGCATGGATGCGTGGAATCCTGAAGTCGGCAGCCAGGAGATTATAAGCCTTTACAACGAGATTGTTCTGTTCGTCGCAATCCACTGCGTTACCTGTAATCTTCAGATCACAAGGAACATCGCTAGGGAATTCATCGCCCATGAGCTTGATTTCAAGTGCATCGGTCAGCGGAATAGGGTAGAACACCGTTTCGAGATTGTGGTATCCATCTTTCCGCTTGCTAACTATATTTAAACCAAGATTGATCTTGGCGCAAGGAAATGTAATCATAACTTTTCAGTTTAAAGGGTTCGTTACTATTTCTTTTTCTTTGCAAAGATACGGAAAAATATCTAACATGGTGCATCTTTTACAGGATTATTTTTATCTGTAGCATTAAAAATATTAAAATAAGCCCTGTTTTGCAATATCTTTTGTATCTTTGCAATTACAAATTATTAATAGATTATGAAAAAAGGAGATAAAGTCAGATTCTTGAGCGAAGTGGGTGGCGGAAAGGTTGCCGGCTTCCAAGGTAAAAATATTGTGCTCGTTGAGGATGAGGATGGTTTTGAGATTCCGATGCCTATCAACGAGGTGGTTGTGGTGGAGCAGGATGAATACTCCATGGGCAAGATGATTTCGGCTAAGATGGATGCGCAGCAGAAGGCTGAGGAGCATGCCAATACCGAACTGCATCAGGACAGCCGGAGTATCAAGGCCATCTTGAATGATCACGATGACGTGGATATGGATGTAGAGGAATATGATGCTGCCGACCGTGAGATAACCTTTGTGAAACCGGTTGAGGAACGTACGGGTGGCAACAAACTCAGTGCTTATCTCGCCTTTGTACCTATCAACATCAAGGACGTAACCAATACCCGTTTCGAGACCTATATGGTGAATGACAGCAACTACTATCTCCACTATACCTATCTCGTGGCTGAGGGAAATGCATGGACTCTGAAAGCAGAGGGAGAAATAGAACCGAACACCAAACTCTTCATCGAGGAATTCGGTCGTGAGGCTCTAAACGAGATGGAGCATATCGCCATCCAGATGATAGCCTACAAGAAGGACAAGCCATTCCTCCTGAAGCCGGCAACAGATGTTCAGTTCCGTCTCGATCCCGTGAAATTCTACAAACTTCATCTTTTCGAGGAGAACGATTTCTTCGAGACTCCAGCCTATCTCTTTACGATTGTAGAGAACGATGAAATAGCCCGTCCGCTGGTTATCGATTCCAAGCGTCTGAAAGAGCAGATGTATAAGGATGAGAAGGTTGTTGCCAACACCAGCAAGAAGAAGAGCAAGAAGGATGATGGTACCCTTGTGATAGATCTTCATGCGGATGAAGTGCTTGAAACAACTGCTGGAATGAATTCTGCAGATATTCTTCATTATCAGATGGATATCTTCAAGAAGACCATGGAGGAATATAAGAAAAAGAAGGGACAGAAAATTATCTTTATTCATGGAAAGGGCGAAGGTGTGTTGCGCCAGACTCTCATTCATGAGTTGAACTATCGCTATAAGAGTTGCACCTATCAGGATGCTTCTTTCCAGGAGTATGGCTATGGTGCTACACAGGTAACAATAAAGTAATTTATTATGAAGTACGGATTTATTAAGGTAGCCAGTGCCATCCCTGCCGTAAAGGTGGGTGATGTCATTTTCAATACCCAGCAGATAGAGGAACAGATAGCGCTGGCTGAGGGAAAGGGTGTAGAGATCATTACATTTCCGGAACTCTCTATTACGGGCTATTCCTGTCAGGATCTCTTCCGCCAGCAGATGCTTCTTGAATCATCTGAACAGGCGGTGATGATGTTGCTCGATTTCACACGCAAACTCGATGTCATCTCTATCGTGGGTGCGCCGGTGATAGCGGGCGACTTGTTGCTCAATTGTGGTATCGTTATCCAGCATGGACAGATTCTCGGTATTGTACCGAAGACATATCTTCCAAACTACAGCGAATTTTATGAGAAACGCTGGTTTGCCTCGGCTCAGGACCTGAGAGATTGCGAAGTCCGTTATGCCGGACATAAGGTGAAACTGACGCCTGATGTTCAGATTTTTCAAACTTTCGATGGTGTACAGTTTGGTGTGGAAATCTGCGAAGATGTATGGGCTCCGGCTCCTCCTAGCAACAAACTGGCGCTAGCAGGAGCAGACCTGATCTTCAATCTTTCTGCAAGCGACGAACTCATCGGAAAACATCATTATCTGAAGAGTCTGCTCAGCCAGCAGAGTGCCCGTACCATGACCGGATATATCTACAGTTCATGCGGATTCGGTGAGAGTACGCAGGATGTGGTTTATGGTGGAAATGCCCTGATTTATGAGAATGGAGTTTTACTTTCACAGAGTGAACGTTTCTCTATTGAACCGCAGATGGTTATCTCGCAAATAGATGTAGAGAAACTCCGCTCTGAGCGTCGTACGAATTCTACTTATGTAAATGCCCAGCGCAACATTAAATATTCTGTTCTCGGCGGTCAGTTCAATATCCGTAATATCGAAGCCGAACCAACCGAGAATGAACGCGATTTTGTGTTGGAACGTGAGGTGAATCCTCATCCGTTTATTCCTACCAGCAGCGATATGAATGCCTCTTGCGAGGAAATTTTCAATATCCAACTCATGGGACTAGCCAAGCGTATCGTTCATACCCATGCCAAGACCGTAGTAATCGGTATTAGCGGCGGTTTGGATTCTACGCTGGCCTTACTTGTTTGTGTAAAAGCTTTTGATAAACTCAAAATGAACCGAAAGGGTATTGTTGGTGTCACCATGCCGGGATTCGGAACCACAGACAGAACCTACAATAATGCTATCTCGCTGATGCAGAGTCTTGGTATTACCATTAAGGAAATCAGCATCGCCAAGGCTGTAACCCAGCACTTTGAGGACATCGGACAGGATGCCAGTGTGCATGATGTGACTTACGAGAATTCCCAGGCTCGTGAACGTACCCAGATCCTGATGGATTTAGCCAATAAGATGGGGGGTATGGTTATCGGTACCGGCGACCTTTCAGAGTTGGCATTAGGATGGGCTACCTATAATGGTGACCACATGAGTATGTATGGCGTGAATGCCAGCATTCCTAAGACCCTGATCCGACATCTCGTAAATCATGTAGCAGAGAGTGGGGTAGACGAACAGAGCCGCATCACTCTTCGTGATATCATCGATACGCCTATCAGTCCAGAGTTGATTCCGGCAGATGAGAATGGAAATATCAAGCAGAAGACGGAAGATTTGGTGGGACCATACGAACTGCATGATTTCTTCCTCTACTATTTCCTGCGTTTCGGTTTCCGTCCTTCCAAGATTTACATGTTGGCAAAGAAGGCATTTATTGATTCCGAACTGGAGCGTGTAAAGATCAGTGATAATGATCCTGACAGCTATGATGAGGAGACTATCAAAAAGTGGCTGAAGACCTTCGTGCGCCGTTTCTTCAATCAGCAATTCAAGCGCAGCTGTCTTCCAGACGGCCCGAAAGTAGGTAGCGTAAGCCTCAGTCCTCGTGGCGACTGGCGTATGCCTAGTGATGCAGCTTCATCCATCTGGTTGCAAGAGGCTGAAAACCTCTGAATTTGATTTCGGACAAGCCAAAAGTACAATATTCTTTCTGTTTTCTGGCGCGCCCGTTATATTAATTATATACTCTTAAAGGGGCTGGATTTTGTAAATATTTGGTTTACAGAATCCAGCCTCTTTTTCTTAATATTTGTGAAATCGATTGCACAAAAATATCAGCAGAAAAGTGAAATATCTTGTTGGACGGATAGAAATAGTTTGTAATTTTGCGGTGTAATTATTCAACTATTCAATTTTAAACTTAACAATTTCATTATGAAAAAACTTGCCGCAAAATTATGGGCGGTTTTAATGCTCATGTTAGTCTCCATGCAGACGATGGCTACAGACACGTTTACTAGCAATCGTACTGACTTCCGAGACGAAAGTATCTATTTTATGATGACCACGCGTTTCTACGATGGTGACACAGGAAACAATGTGCTCTGCTGGGATAACCAGTCAGAGCAGATCAAAACAAAAGACCCTTGCTGGCGAGGCGACTTCCAGGGTGTCATCGACAAGCTCGACTACATCAAGGCACTCGGCTTCACTGCCATCTGGATTACACCAGTAGTGCAGAACGCATCCGGTTACGACTACCACGGTTATCATGCCATGGATTTCCAGCATGTAGACTGCCGTTATCAGAGCAGCGATGGTAGCAAGGACGGTGACGCCATGTTCCAGGAACTCATTGACAAGGCTCACGAAAAGGGTATCAAGATTATCCTCGACATCGTGCTCAACCACACCGGTAACTTCGGTGAGCAGACACTCTGCAAGGAGTTTGACCGTAATACCGACTTGGAAACTCAGGCACTCATCAATGCTTGTATGATTCCTAACGAGGAGAAGTTGGGTTCCGACTACCTTACAAGTGTCCCTTATGAGCAGTATCAGCGTCGTCTTGGCTTGTTGAAGAACGTCCGTGGTAAGAACGAGGATGTTCACAACTACTGGCACCACTTTGGTGACTTCAACTGGGACTTTCCTAACCGCTGGTGGGCTCAGATTGCAGGCGACTGTGTTGACCTGAATACCGAGAACGACTACGTAGCAGATTATCTCGTAAAGTGCTACGGCAGTTTCATCAAGATGGGTGTGGATGGTTTCCGTATCGATACATCCGGTCACATCTCACGTTTGACATTCTGCAAGCAGTTTATTCCTCAGTTTACAGCCCTCGGTAAGAAGTATGAGGACAAGCGATTGAACAAGGCACCTTTCTTCATGTATGGTGAGGTTTGCGCCCGTTACAGTGATGTCACATACCGTGGTCAGGATAACCTCTCTTGCTATTATTACACATGGCAGGCTCCAAAGGACTTGCTCGACAAATGGGATGGCAGCCAGTCTTACTGGGATACACAGGTACTCTTTGATAAAGCCAATGGCGGTACAGGTGTGGATGATCATCAGATGGCTCTCTGTGAGTCAGACAATGCCCCAACACCAACAAGCGACAATACCTTTATGGTGAATGGTAAGTGGCATGAGCCAGACTATTCTCAGGCAAGTGGTTTCAATGTGATCGACTTCCCATTGCACTACAACTTCGGTAATGCTGCCGCCGCATACGGTTTGGCAAAGTCAGGTGACAAGAGATATAATGATGCTACCTATAATGTGGTATATGTTGATAGCCACGACTACGGTCCTCAGCAAACCAACGACCAATTCCGTTTCTCTGGTGATGATGCTCAGTGGGCAGAGAATCTCTCTCTGATGTTTACCTTCCGTGGTATTCCATGTCTCTATTATGGTTCTGAGGTTGGTTTCCGTCGCGGTGCTCCGATTGACAGAGGTCCTCACGGTCCTCTTTCAGAAACTGGTCGTGCTTACTTCGGTGGTTACCTCACAGGTGATGTAACAGCCAAGGATTTCGGTGACTACAAGGCTACAGGCAATGTGGCTGCAACTTTGAATCATGATGTAGCTCAGCACCTCATCCGTCTGAACAAGATTCGTCAGGCTGTTCCTGCTTTGCGTAAGGGTCAGTGGACCGACGAGGGTTGTACTCCTGCTGATGGCGGTATCGCCTTCAAGCGTGCTTACAAGAATGACAGCTATGCACTCGTAGCCATCAATGGTGGTGCAACATTCACAGATTGCCCTGATGGTACTTATACCGACGTGGTAACAGGCAAGACTTACACTGGTTCTACTATCACCGTTGATGCTCCTGCTACTCAGGGTCAGCTCCGTGTTCTCGTGAAGGACTGGAAGGGCGGTCAGATAGGTGAGGATGGTCCTTTCATCTATAATGAGGCTCCTAAGTCTAAGTCAGAGGCTGATCAGGCTTATGATGGTCATGAGGAAGATGGTACAACATGGGTTGAGCCACAGACTAATGAGTTTGGTTTGAAGTTCTCTCAGAATGGTGGTACTTTCCGCACCAATACTGTTACTGTAGAGGTAAGCCTTAGCGGTAAGGCTACTGAAGGCTGGTTCCAGGTAGAAGGTCAGGACAAGGTAGAGTTGGCTCCTGGCGAGACCAAGACATTCACTATCGGTGAAGGTATGAACTTCAAGCAGACCAAGACTGTAACATGGTATGCTAAGAACGACAAGAGTGAGAAGAATGGTTCTGTATCCTTCACCAAGGTGGATCCTAACGCATCTATCACCGTATATGTAAAGGCAGACAATGCTCCAACTATCTATGCTTGGGTTCCTGGTACTCCAAAAAAGGAGTTGACAGGTGCATGGCACGGTAAGACCATGGATGGTCCTGAAGAGATTGGTGGTGTCAACTACTGGTACAAGACTTTCGATGGAGTAGAGAGCTTCAATGTGGTTCTGAATAATGGTAATGACAAGCAGTCAAGTGATATCACTGGTATCACAGGCGATATCTACTTGGAGTATGACGGTGGTTCAAATGTCAAGACGCTCGATGCTCCTGTCAACACAACAGCCAAGGTTACTCTGAGCCCTAATGGTGGTGACTTCGAGAAGACTATTTCTGTAACAGCTACCCTCAGCGACAATGCCAAGAGCGGTTGGTATAAGATTGGTAATGGTGAGCAGGTAGCTCTTACTCCTGGTAAGCCAGTTACCTTCACTCTCGGTGCTGACATGATGGAAGGCGAGAGCAAGACTGTAACTTGGAGCGCAACTAATGCTGACAATGAAACCAAGACTGGTTCTGCAACCTTCAACAAGAAGGAGGAAGTAGTTATTCCTGCTCCAACAGGTATCTTCGCTTACTTCCTCGCTCCTTCAGATTGGAATCAGGTAGATTGCTGGGCTTGGAATAATACAGACAACTTTACCGGTGGTAACTGGCCAGGTGTAGCATGTACCAAGACCGGTGTGAAGAAGAATGGTCTGGATGTCTGGATGTGGAAGTATGATGGCGATTTGACAACTGCTCCTACCATGATCATCTTCAACAACGGCGGTGGTCAGCAGACAAAGGATTTGAAATTCGAAAACGGTGCAGTTTATAACCTTGCCGGTAAGACCAATGAGTCTGTCTCAACAGGTATCAACCAGGTAGGTAGCAAGAAGGCTCCTGCTAAGTTGAAGATTTACTCTATCAATGGTGTGAAGGTAGCTGAGGTAGGTAGCATGGCAGATGCTGAGTACATCCTCGCTCCAGGTGTCTATGTTTGCAGTGGCAAGAAGTACGTCATCAAGTAATAAATTTCTTTTCTCTTTTAGATACGCAAGTTTTCAGATGAAAACTTGCGTATTTTTTTCGTATAATTGTTTGTGTTTGTTTATTTTACTTATTAATGCAATCGGTTGCACGAAAAAATGAGCAGAAGTTGCTTTATTTATTTGTTATCATCATTTATTATGATTAATTTTGTAAGTGGAATAAAATTTGACTAAATATCTTAACTTAATTCAAAATTTTTTATGAGAAAGTTCAAGAAGAAGCTCTTTGCAGCGATGCTGCTGCTTGCCTCGTCTAATGCGATGGCGACTGACAGCTTCACGGTTAATCGTACAGATTTCCGAGATGAAAGTATTTACTTCATGATCACCACGCGTTTCTACGATGGAGATCCTAAAAACAATGTGCTCTGCTGGGACAACCAGGAAGCACAGAAGAGTACCAAGGACCCTTGCTGGCGAGGTGACTTCCAGGGTGTCATCGATAAGCTCGACTACATCAAGGCGTTAGGTTTCACTGCCATCTGGATTACTCCTGTCGTACAGAATGCGTCCGGTTATGACTACCACGGCTATCATGCTTCGGATTTCTCCAAGGTAGATTGCCGTTATCAGAGTGGTGACGGCAAAAAGAGTGGTGACGTGATGTTCCAGGAACTCATCGACAAGGCTCACGAAAAGGGTATCAAGATTATCCTCGATATCGTGCTCAACCACTCCGGTAACTTCGGTGAGGAGCATTTTTGCAAGGAGTTCGACCGTGATACTCGTCTTCGTAACCAGGCTGACATCAATGCTTGTATGATTCCTAATTTGGAAACACTGGGTAGTGACTATCCAAGTCTTTTGCCTGCGGCACAGTATCAGCGTCGTCTTGCCCTGATGAAGAATACAGATGGCAATAACCACGATATCCACAACTATTGGCATCATTTCGGTAGCTTCAACTGGGACTTTCCTAATCGTTGGTGGGCTCAGATTGCAGGTGACTGTGTGGACCTCAATACTGAGAATAATACAGTGGCTGAATATCTTGTCAACTGCTATGGCAATTTTATCAAGATGGGTGTCGATGGTTTCCGTATTGATACATCCGGTCACATCTCACGTCTTACCTTCTGCAAGCAGTTTATTCCTCAGTTTGCTGCCCTCGGTAAGCTGTATGAGGACAAGCGATTGAACAAGGCTCCATTCTTCATGTATGGTGAGGTTTGTTCCCGTTACAGTGGTGTGCAGTACCGTGGTCAGGACAATCTTTCACCTTATTATTATACATGGCAGGCTCCACAGAACTTGATGGATCAGTTTGATGGCAACCAGGCATATTGGGACACTCAGGAAATTTATGACAGAGGTACAGGTTATGATGATAAGCTGATGCCTCTCTGCGAGAAGGATAATGCGAATTCTCCTGAAAGCAACAATACCTTTATGCTGAATGGCGCATGGCATGAGCCAGATTATTCTCAGTCAAGCGGTTTCAATGTGATCGACTTCCCATTGCACTACAACTTCGGTAATGCTGCCACCGCATACCGTTTGGCTAAGACTGGTGATATGAAATATAATGACGCTACCTATAATGTGGTATATGTTGACAGTCACGACTATGGTCCTGGGTCAGGGTCTCGTTTTGGCGGCTCAGACGCTCAGTGGGCAGAGAATCTCTCTCTGATGTTCACCTTCCGTGGAATCCCATGTCTCTATTATGGTTCTGAGGTAGGTTTCCGTCGCGATGTTGTGATTGACAGAGGTCCTAATGGTCCTCTTTCTGAAACGGGTCGTGCTTACTTCGGTGGTTATATCACAGGTGATGTAGAAGCATCAGACTTCGGTGAATACAAGGCTTCTGGTAACGTGGATGCTACATTGAATCATGATTTGGCTCAGCACCTCATCCGTCTGAACAAGATTCGTCAGGCTGTTCCTGCTCTCCGTAAGGGTCAGTGGACAGACGAGGGTTGTGCTGCTAACGGCGGTATCGCCTTCAAGCGTGCTTATAAGGACAGTTATGCACTCGTAGCCCTCAATGGTGGTGCTACCTTCACAGATTGCCCAGCTGGTACTTATACAGACTTGGTAACAGGCAAGACTTACACAGGTTCTACTATCACTGTTGATGCTCCTAATACTCAGGGTCAGGTTCGCGTACTCGTGAAAGACTGGACTGGCGGAAAGCTCATTGATGATGGTGCTTTCATCTACGATACTGCAGCTCAGCATAAGGGTGATCAGACCTATGATGGCAATGAAGAGGCTGGTACAACTTGGGTTGACGAGGCTCCTCTTATGCCAGTAAGCGTTTCTCTTTCTCCAGCTGGCGGAAATTTCCGTACCAATACGGTAACTGTTACCGCTGAGGCCTCAGAAGATGCTACGTCTGCTTGGTATCAGATAGAGGGACAGGACAAGGTAGATTTGACCCCTGGTAAGCCTGTTACCTTCACTATCGGTGATGACATGAACTTCAAGGACACCAAGACAGTGACTTGGAGTGTAACAAGCTCTGAAGGCAAGGAGAAGACTGGTAAGGTTACATATACTAAGGTTGATCCTAACGCATCTATCGTGGTCATGGTGAAGGCTGACAAGGCTCCTTACATCCACGCTTGGACAACAGGTGTTGACGGTAAGAATTTGACAGGTGCATGGCCTGGTAAGGTGATGAAAGGTCCTGAGGAGATTGATGGTGCTAAATACTGGACTTATGATGTCGATAACGTTGAGAGCTTCAATGTAATATTGAATAATGGTAGCGGTGCTCAGTCTGGTGACATCACTGGTATTACAAGTGATATCTACTTGGAGTATGATGGTGGTAAAAGTGCCAAGAAGATTTCTGCTCCAGCAAATTTGACAACTGCTGCTAAGGTGGCTTTCAGCCCTAACGGTGGTGAATTTGAGAAGTCAATCACAGTAACTGCAACGCTGAGCAGCAATGCTAAGAGCGGTTGGTATAAGATTGGTGATGGTGCGCAGGTAAATCTGACTCCTGGTAAGGCTGCTACATTCACACTCGGTGCTGACATGATGGAAGGCGAGAGCAAGACTGTAACTTGGAGCGCAACTAATGCTGACAATGAAACCAAGACTGGTTCTGCAACCTTCAACAAGAAGGAGGAAGTAGTTATTCCTGCTCCAACAGGTATCTTCGCTTACTTCCTCGCTCCTTCAGATTGGAATCAGGTAGATTGCTGGGCTTGGAATAATACAGACAACTTTACCGGTGGTAACTGGCCAGGTGTAGCATGTACCAAGACCGGTGTGAAGAAGAATGGTCTGGATGTCTGGATGTGGAAGTATGATGGCGATTTGACAACTGCTCCTACCATGATCATCTTCAACAACGGCGGTGGTCAGCAGACAAAGGATTTGAAATTCGAAAACGGTGCAGTTTATAACCTTGCCGGTAAGACCAATGAGTCTGTCTCAACAGGTATCAACCAGGTAGGTAGCAAGAAGGCTCCTGCTAAGTTGAAGATTTACTCTATCAATGGTGTGAAGGTAGCTGAGGTAGGTAGCATGGCAGATGCTGAGTACATCCTCGCTCCAGGTGTCTATGTTTGCGGTGGCAAGAAGTACGTCATCAAATAATCATCTAATACTCTCTTTTGAATACGCAAGTTTTCGGCTGAAAACTTGCGTATTTTTGTATGCAATCGTTTGTATGAATTTATTTTACTTGTAAATGCAATCGTTTGCATATAAAAAAGAGCGAATATAGGCTTGTTTGTTTGCAATTCCAACGTTTTCTGATTAATTTTGCAAACAAATAATTTTCAACTAAATATCTTAACTTAATATTTTTTTTTATGAGAAAGTTTAAGAAGAAGCTCTTTGCAGCGATGCTGCTGCTTCTTGCCTCGTCTAATGCGATGGCGACTGACAACTTCACGGTTAATCGTACAGATTTCCGAGATGAAAGTATCTATTTCATGATGACCACTCGTTTCTACGATGGTGATCCAAGTAACAATGTGCTCTGCTGGGACAACCAGGAAGCACAGAAGAGTACCAAGGACCCTTGTTGGCGAGGTGACTTCCAGGGTGTGATCGACAAGCTTGACTATATCAAGGCGCTTGGTTTCACAGCTATCTGGATTACGCCAGTAGTGCAGAACGCATCCGGTTATGACTACCACGGCTATCATGCTTCGGATTTCTCTAAAGTAGACTGCCGCTATCAGAGTGGTGACGGCAAAAAGAGTGGTGACGTGATGTTCCAAGAGCTCATCGACAAAGCTCACGCCAAGGGTATCAAGATTATCCTCGATATCGTGCTCAACCACACCGGTAACTTCGGTGAGGAGCATTTTTGCAAGGAGTTCGACCGTGATACTCGTCTTCGTAACCAGGCAGACATCAATGCTTGTATGATTCCTAATTTGGAAACACTGGGTAGTGACTATCCAGGTCTTCAGCCTGGTTATCAGTATCAGCGTCGTCTTGCCAAAATGAAGAATACCGATGGTCAGAATCATGATCCACACAACTACTGGCACCATTTCGGTAACTTCAACTGGGACTTGCCTAATCGTTGGTGGGCTCAGATTGCAGGCGACTGTGTGGACCTCAATACTGAGAATAATACAGTGGCTGATTATCTTGTCAAATGCTATGGCAATTTCATCAAGATGGGTGTCGATGGTTTCCGTATTGATACATCCGGTCACATCTCACGTCTTACCTTCTGCAAGCAGTTCATTCCTCAGTTTGCTGCCCTCGGTAAGAAGTACGAGGACAAGCGATTGAACAAGGCTCCATTCTTCATGTATGGTGAGGTTTGTGCCCGTTTCGGTGGTGTGCAGTACCGTGGTCAGGACAACCTTTCACCTTATTATTATACATGGAAGGCTCCACAGAATCTGATGGATAGCTTTGATGGCAGTCAGACATACTGGGATACTCAGGAAATCTATGACAGTGGTACAGGTTATGATGCTAAGCTGATGCCTCTCTGCGAGAAGGATAATGCGGATTCTCCTGAAAGCAACAATACCTTTATGCTGAATGGTGCATGGCATGAGCCAGACTATTCTCAGTCAAGTGGATTTAATGTGATTGACTTCCCATTGCACTACAACTTCTCTAATGCAGGAAGTGCATACGGCTTGGCTAAGTCTGGTGATATGAAATACAATGATGCTACTTTCAATGTGGTATATGTAGATAGTCATGACTACGGTCCTCAGCCAAGTGATGGTATCCGTTTCTCTGGTAGTGATGCTCAGTGGGCTGAGAATCTCTCTCTGATGTTTACCTTCCGTGGAATCCCATGTCTCTATTATGGTTCTGAGGTAGGTTTCCGTCGTGGTTCTGTGATTGACAAAGGTCCTAATGGTCCTCTTTCTAACACTGGTCGTGCTTACTTCGGTGGTTATATCACAGGTGATGTAGAAGCATCAGACTTCGGTGAATACAAGGCTTCTGGTAACGTGGATGCTACATTGAATCATGATTTGGCTCAGCACCTCATCCGTCTGAACAAGATTCGTCAGGCTGTTCCTGCTCTCCGTAAGGGTCAGTGGACAGACGAGGGTTGTGCTGCTAACGGCGGTATCGCCTTCAAGCGTGCTTATAAGGACAGTTATGCACTCGTAGCCCTCAATGGTGGTGCTACCTTCACAGATTGCCCAGCTGGTACTTATACAGACTTGGTAACAGGCAAGACTTACACAGGTTCTACTATCACCGTTGATGCTCCTAAGAATCAGGGTCAGGTTCGCGTACTCGTGAAAGACTGGACTGGTGGTAAGCTCATTGATGATGGTGCTTTCATCTATGCTTCTGCTGCTCAGCATAAGAGTGGTCAGACCTATGATGGCAATGAAGAGGCTGGTACAACTTGGGTTGACGAGGCTCCACTTCAGCCTGTAAGCGTTTCTCTTTCTCCAGCTGGTGGTACTTTCCGTACCAATACGGTAACTGTTACCGCTACACTCTCTGAAGATGCTGCGTCTGGTTGGTACCAGATAGAGGGACAGGATAAGGTAGATTTGACTCCTGGTCAGGCTGCCACCTTCACTATCGGTGATGGCATGAACTTCAAGGACAGCAAGACTGTGACTTGGAGTGCTACAAGCTCTGAAGGCAAGGAGAAGACAGAAAAGGTTACTTATACCAAGGTTGATCCTAACGCATCTATCGTGGTCATGGTGAAGGCTGATAAGGCTCCTTACATCCACGCTTGGACAACAGGTGCAGACGCTAAGATTTTGACAGGTGCATGGCCTGGTAAGGTAATGAACGGTCCTGAGGAGATTGATGGTGCTAAATACTGGACTTATGATGTCGATAACGTTGAGAGCTTCAATATAGTATTGAATAATGGTAGCGGTGCTCAGTCTGGTGACATCACTGGTATTACAGGCGATATCTACTTGGAATACGATGGTGGTTCAAGTGCCAAGAAGATTTCTGCTCCAGCAAATTCGACAACTGCTGCTAAGGTGGCTTTCAGCCCTAACGGTGGTGAATTTGAGAAGACAATCACTGTAACTGCAACGCTGAGCAGCAATGCTAAGAGCGGTTGGTATAAGATCGGTGATGGCGAGCAGGTGGCTCTTACTCCTGGTAAGGCTGCTACATTCACACTCGGTGCTGACATGATGGAAGGCGAGAGCAAGACTGTAACTTGGAGCGCAACTAATGCTGACAATGAAACCAAGACTGGTTCTGCAACCTTCAACAAGAAGGAGGAAGTAGTTATTCCTGCTCCAACAGGTATCTTCGCTTACTTCCTCGCTCCTTCAGATTGGAATCAGGTAGATTGCTGGGCTTGGAATAATACAGACAACTTTACCGGTGGTAACTGGCCAGGTGTAGCATGTACCAAGACCGGTGTGAAGAAGAATGGTCTGGATGTCTGGATGTGGAAGTATGATGGCGATTTGACAACTGCTCCTACCATGATCATCTTCAACAACGGCGGTGGTCAGCAGACAAAGGATTTGAAATTCGAAAACGGTGCAGTTTATAACCTTGCCGGTAAGACCAATGAGTCTGTCTCAACAGGTATCAACCAGGTAGGTAGCAAGAAGGCTCCTGCTAAGTTGAAGATTTACTCTATCAATGGTGTGAAGGTAGCTGAAGTAAACAAGGTTTCTGATGCAGAATACGTTCTGGCTCCAGGTATGTATATCTGCAATGGCAAGAAGTTTGTTATCAAATAAACTTACCGCTACTTTGGGACTTAAACAAGCACTTCGCCTGCTCTGTAAGCGGGTAGTGTGAGTTTGTCCCCGTGCGGTTAGCAGTTTATGTACATAATATCCTCTGAATGAGGCTGAATTTTGCAAATATCCGTTTTGCGAAATTCAGCCTCTTTTTCTTTGTTGTTGCGAAATCGATTGCACAGAAGAAACAATAGAAAAGTGAATTATCTTATAGTATTTATAAAAAGAATTCGTAATTTTGCGGTGTAATTATTCAACTATTCAATTTTAAACTTAACAATTTCATTATGAAAAAACTTGCCGCAAAATTATGGGCGGTTCTTATGCTCATTCTAATCTCGATGCAATCGATGGCGACAGATGTCTTCACATCTAATCGTACCGACTTCCGAGACGAAAGTATCTATTTCATGATCACCACTCGTTTCTACGATGGAGATCCTAAAAACAATGTGCTCTGCTGGGATAACCAGGCAGCGCAGATTGAAACAAAAGACCCTTGCTGGCGAGGCGACTTCCAGGGCGTCATCGACAAGCTCGACTACATCAAGGCTCTTGGTTTCACTGCCATCTGGATTACTCCTGTCGTACAGAACGCATCTGGTTATGACTACCACGGCTATCATGCCATGGATTTCCAGCATGTTGACTGCCGCTATCAGAGCAGTGATGGTAAGAGCGGTGACGTGATGTTTCAGGAACTCATCGACAAGGCGCACGCCAAGGGTATCAAGATTATCCTCGATATCGTGCTCAACCATACAGGTAACTTCGGTGAGGAGAAGCTCTGCAAGCTGTTCGATCGTAACACACAACTTCGCAACCAAGCTTACATCGATGCTTGTATGACCCCTACAGAAACTTTGGGTAGTGACTACCTGACCATCCTTCCAAAAGATCAATACCACCGTCGTCTTACCATGATGAAGAATATGGATGGTCAGAACCGTGATATTCACAACTACTGGCACCATTACGGTCAGTTCGGTTGGGATGATCCATCCCGTTGGTGGGGTCAGATTGCTGGTGACTGTGTTGACCTCAATACAGAGAACGACGAGGTAGCTAAGTATCTCGTAGATTGCTATGGTCAGTTCATCAAGATGGGTGTGGATGGTTTCCGTATCGATACATCTGGTCACATCTCACGACTCACTTTCAACCATCAGTTCGTTCCTCAGTTTGCTGCCCTCGGTAAGCAGTACGAGAATAAGCGATTGAACAAGGCTCCTTTCTTTATGTATGGTGAGGTTTGTACCCGTGGTCACGAAGCAACCTATAGAGGTCAGGCTAATCTTTCTTGCTACTTCTATACATGGAAGTCTGATGAGTCTTTGATGAACCAGTGGGATGGAAGCCAAAGCTTCTGGGACAGTCAGGTATTGCCAGAGGGTTCTGGTCCTATCGGTCCTCAGGCACTCTGCGGTAAGGAAACATTTGGTGACAAGAAGAGCGAAAATGCTAAGATGATCAATGGTGCATGGCATGAGCCAGACTATTCTGAGGCAAGTGGTTTCAATGTCATCGACTTCCCAATGCACTATAGCTACAATACAGCTAAAGATGCATTCCGTCTTTCAGCGGAAGACGAACTCTATAATGACGCTACATACAATGTAGTATATATTGACAGCCATGACTACAGTCCAGGCCCTAATGATCTCAACCGTTTCGGTGGTACAGATGCTCAGTGGGCTGAGAACCTCTCTCTCTTGTTTACCTTCCGTGGTATTCCATGTATCTACTATGGTTCTGAGGTTGGTTTCCGTCGTGGTGTAAGAATCGACCCAGGTCCTAACGGTCCTCTTTCAGAAACTGGTCGTGCTTACTTCGGTGGTTATATCACAGGTGATGTAACAGCAACAGACTTCGGTGAGTATAAGGCTACAGGTAACGTAGCTGCTTCTTTGAATCACGATGTAGCTCAGCACCTCATCCGTTTGAACAAGATCCGTCAGGCTGTTCCTGCTCTCCGTAAGGGTCAGTGGACAACAGATGGTTGTAAGGCAACAGGTAAGAATGGTATCGCTTTCAAGCGTGCTTATAAGGACAGTTATGCACTCGTAGCCCTCAATGGTGGTGCTACCTTCACAGATTGCCCAGCTGGTACTTATACCGACGTGGTAACTGGTAAGACATATACAGGTTCTACTATTGAAGTAGAAGCTCCTGCTACTCAGGGTCAGCTCCGTGTTCTCGTAAAGGACTGGAAGGATGGCAAGATCGGTGAGGATGGTGCTTTCATCTACGATACTACAGCTAAGTCTCTGGACGGTCAAGACTATGATGGTAATGAGGAGGCTGGTACAATTTGGAACGAGCAGGGTCCTATTCAGCCAGCAAGCGTTTCATTCTCACAGGCTGGTGGATCATTCCGTACTGAGACTATTAACCTGACAGTTACTCTCTCTGAAGACGCTAAGTCTGGTTGGTATCAGATACAAGGGCAGGATAAGGTGAACTTGACTCCTGGTGTGAGTGAGAACCTTACCATTGGCGAAGGTATGAACTTTGGCGACACCAAGACTATTGAGTGGAGCGCAGAGGCCCAGGACGGTAAAGTAAAGAGCGGTAGCTTGACCTTCAAGAAGGTGGACCCTAACGCATCTATCACCGTATATGTACAGGCAGAAAATGCTCCTTTTATCTATGCTTGGTCAAAAGGTTCTTCTGTTAAGAAATTGACAGGCGATTGGCCTGGTACAAAGATGACAGAGTCTGAAGAAATCAATGGCGAAAAGTACTGGACTTGCGCTTTTGATGGTGTTGAGACCTTCAATGTAATCTTGAATAATAATAGCGGTGCACAGTCTGGTGAATTTTCTGGTATCACAGGTGATATCTACCTGAAGTATAACGGTGGTTCAAATGCTCAGAAGATTGATGCTCCTGTCAATACAGCAGCTAAGGTGACATTCAGCCCTAATGGTGGTGACTTCCAGAAGACTCTTTCCGTAACAGCAACATTGAGCAGCAATGCCAAGAGTGGTTGGTACAAGATCGGTAATGGTGAGCAGATCGCTCTTACCCCTGGTAAGGCTGCTACATTCACACTCGGTGCTGACATGATGGAAGGCGAGAGCAAGACTGTAACTTGGAGCGCAACTAATGCTGACAATGAAACCAAGACTGGTTCTGCAACCTTCAACAAGAAGGAGGAAGTAGTTATTCCTGCTCCAACAGGTATCTTCGCTTACTTCCTCGCTCCTTCAGATTGGAATCAGGTAGATTGCTGGGCTTGGAATAATACAGACAACTTTACCGGTGGTAACTGGCCAGGTGTAGCATGTACCAAGACCGGTGTGAAGAAGAATGGTCTGGATGTCTGGATGTGGAAGTATGATGGCGATTTGACAACTGCTCCTACCATGATCATCTTCAACAACGGCGGTGGTCAGCAGACAAAGGATTTGAAATTCGAAAACGGTGCAGTTTATAACCTTGCCGGTAAGACCAATGAGTCTGTCTCAACAGGTATCAACCAGGTAGGTAGCAAGAAGGCTCCTGCTAAGTTGAAGATTTACTCTATCAATGGTGTGAAGGTAGCTGAAGTAAACAAGGTTTCTGATGCAGAATACGTTCTGGCTCCAGGTATGTATATCTGCAATGGCAAGAAGTTTGTTATCAAGTAGTCAATGGTTAGCCGCCATTACTTTTAGAAACATTTAGTTTATCATATTTCATTTATTTTAGGTTTAAGTACTCCTAAATGGCTTGAATAGAACAATTTTTCAGTCATTTAGGAGTCTTTTTTGTATATATAAGTAGAAAATATATTAAAGATTTTGGGTAAAACCTTTTTTTTTTGTAACTTTGCGCCCAAAAGTAAAAACAATATAAAAATAAAATAGATAATATGGCTAAGAAATTTGCCGAGCACAACGGTCTGAATTTGACTCAGACAAACAATGACGTACTAGCAGCGTGGGAGAAAAATGATATCTTCCACAAGTCTATCGACGAGCGTGAAGGCTGCCCTCAGTTTATCTTCTTCGAGGGACCTCCATCAGCTAATGGCCACCCGGGTATTCACCACGTGTTGGCACGTAGTATCAAGGATACATTCAACAGATACAAGACCATGAAGGGTTTCCAGGTTCACCGCAAGGCGGGATGGGATACCCACGGACTCCCTGTTGAACTCGGTGTCGAGAAGGAACTCGGCATCACCAAGAAGGATATCGACAACAAGGCTTCTGAGAAGTATATCTCTACAGAGGATTACAACCACAAGTGCCGCGAGAACGTGATGAAGTTCACCGCTGAGTGGCGCGAGTTGACCGAGAAGATGGGTTACTTCGTAGATCTCGATCATCCTTATATCACCTACGATAACAAGTATATCGAGACTCTCTGGTGGCTCCTCAAGCAGCTCTACAACAAGGGTCTGCTCTACAAGGGTTATACCATCCAGCCATATTCTCCAGGTGCAGGTACAGGTTTGAGCTCTCACGAGTTGAACCAGCCTGGATGCTACCGCGATGTAAAGGACCTCACCACCACAGCCCAGTTCCTCATCAAGGATCCTAAGGCAGAGTGGACCAAGTGGGGCAAGCCTTACTTCATCGCATGGACCACTACACCTTGGACATTGCCATCAAACGTGGCTCTCTGTGTGGGTCCTAAGATTGACTATGTAGCTATCGAGACCTACAACCTCTACAATGGCGAGCCTATGACACTTGTGATGGCTGAGGCGCTGGTAGGTTCATATCTGAAGTCTGACCAGGAGTGCAAGGAGGGTGATCTCCTGCCATTCGACAAGGAGAAGAAGCAGTGCCCATGGCGCATTATCGACCACATGAAGGGTACCGACCTCGAAGGCATGCACTACGAGCAGCTCCTGCCATGGGTAAAGCCATGCGAGAAGGTAGATGCCTTTGCTCCAGCTTTCGTAACAGAGTATGCTGCAGCTCATCCTGAGAAGGTATTCGCTTCTGAGGATGGTCGCGATAAGTTCGTTGAGATGGATAGCGAGGCTTTCCGCGTAATCCTCGGCGACTACGTTACTACCGATGACGGTACAGGTATCGTGCACATCGCTCCTACATTCGGTGCCGATGATGCCAAGGTGGCTAAGGATGCCAACATCCCTGCCCTCTACCTTATTAATAAGAAGGGTGAGACCCGCCCAATGGTTGACCTCCAGGGTAAGTTCTATCTCATCGAAGACCTCGATGACAATTTCGTGAACGCTTGCGTCAACAAGGAGGCATACGCTCATCACGCAGGCGACTACGTGAAGAATGCCTACGACCCACAGTTTAATGTGGATGGTGTTTGGGACAAGAAGGCTTCTGATAAGGCTGAAGACCTGAACATCGTACTCTGCTACGAGTTGAAGCAGGAGGGCAAGGCTTTCAAGAGCGAGAAGCACGTGCACAACTATCCTCACTGCTGGCGTACCGACAAGCCTATCCTCTATTACCCATTGGATAGCTGGTTTATCAAGGATACAGCCCGCAAGGAGCGCATGGTAGAACTCAACAAGACCATCAACTGGCAGCCTGAGAGCACCGGTACAGGCCGTTTCGGCAACTGGCTCGAGAACCTGAACGACTGGAACCTTTCACGTTCCCGCTTCTGGGGTACTCCATTGCCAATCTGGCGTGACGAGAACCGTGGCGAGAAGTGTATCGGCAGTCTTGAGGAACTCTATGCTGAAATCGAGAAGTCTGTGGCTGCCGGTATCATGCAGAGCAACCCATTGAAGGAGAATGGTTTCGTTCCTGACGACTACAGTCAGGAGAACTATGATAAGATTGACCTCCACCGTCCATACGTTGACAAGATTGTATTGGTTAACGAGGAGGGCAAGCCAATGTATCGTGAGAGCGACCTGATTGACGTATGGTTCGATTCAGGTTCAATGCCTTACGCCCAGCTCCACTACCCATTCGAGGGTGAGATGGCACGTGGCACAGAGGCAGACCGCGATGCACTCATCCACAGCACCTACGGGGGATATGCTATTCCTCCTAAGTTCTATCCAGCCGACTTCATCAACGAGGGTGTGGATCAGACTCGTGGATGGTTCTTCACCCTGCACGCCATCGCTACCATGGTATTCGATAGCGTAGCCTTCAAGAACGTAATCTCTTCTGGTCTCGTTCTCGATGCCAAGGGTAACAAGATGAGTAAGCACGTGGGTAACGTGACTAACCCATTCGAGATGATTGACAAGTATGGTGCCGATCCTGTTCGTTTCTATATGATGACCAATAGTGAGCCTTGGGACAACCTCAAGTTCGACCCTAATGGTGTGGACGAGACCCGTCGTAAGTTCTTTGGTACCTTATATAATACCTACAGCTTCTTCGCCCTCTATGCTAATGTAGATGGTTTCGATGCTGAGGCTGCTCAGGTGCCATTCGAGAAGCGCCCAGAGATTGACCGCTGGATTCTCTCTTCACTCAATACCCTCATCAAGGGCGTTGACAGAGAGTTGGCTGGCTATGATCCAACCCGCGCAGGCCGTCTCATCGATGCATTCGTAAACGATGACCTCTCTAACTGGTACGTTCGTCTGAACCGTAAACGTTTCTGGGGTAAGGAGATGAGCGAGGATAAGCTGAGTGCTTACCAGACTCTCTATACCTGCCTGATGACAGTGGCTAAGCTGCTGGCACCATTCGCTCCATTCTATGCAGACGAGTTGTATCACGACTTGGGCGGCGAGTTGGAGAGCGTACATCTCGATAAGTTCCCTGTAGCTGATGAGGCTGCTATCGATGCCGACCTGGAGGAGCGTATGGCCATCGCCCAGAAGATTACTTCTATGGTATTGGCATTGCGTCGCAAGGTGAACATCAAGGTTCGTCAGCCACTCCAGCAGATCATGATTCCTGCAGTAGATGATGTACAGAAGGCGCACATCGAGGCAGTAGCAGGACTGTTGAAGAACGAGGTGAACGTGAAGGAGGTTAACTTCATTGAGGGTCAGGGTATTCTCGTGAAGAAGGTGAAGTGTAACTTCAGAGTGATGGGTAAGAAGTTCGGCAAGCTGATGAAGGGTGTTGCAGCCCAGATGTCAGCGCTCGATCAGGACCAGATTGCAGCCTTCGAGAAGGCAGGCAACATCACATTGAATATCGACGGACAGGAAGCCGTGGTAGAGGTAGCCGACGTGGAGATTATCTCTGAGGATATCCCAGGATGGCTCGTATCTAACGAGGGCAATCTGACCGTAGCGCTTGAGGTAGAGTTGACTCCTGAATTGAAGAAGGAGGGTATGGCTCGTGAGTTGATCAACCGTATCCAGAACCTCCGCAAGGAGACAGGTCTGGAGATTACCGACCGCATCAACGTAACTGTGGCTCCTAATGAGGAGACTGACGCAGCCATCGAGGCATTCGGCGACTACATCAAGGGTCAGGTATTGGCAGACAGCATCGAAATCGGCGACAACGCAGGTGTTGAGACCGAGTTTGATGACTTTAAGTTGAACATTCTCGTAGAGAAGAATTAAATAGTTAGGAGTTAGGAGTTAGAAGTTAGGAGCATTTCCAAACTGCTTGCTTCTAACTTTCTAGCCCTTATTCCCTAAAAACATTAACAAATAACATAATAGATAACATCTATGGCTAACGAAAAACTACGTTATAGCGATCAGGAGCTCGAGGAGTTCCGCGCTATCATTGATGAGAAATTGAAGGTGGCAAAGCAGACTTATCATGATTGTATGGCTCAGCTGAACCACTCAGACAGTAATGATGTGGTAGATACATCACCAACCTACAAGGCTCTTGAGGAGGGTAGTGAAGCACAAAGCAAGGAAGAAATCATCCAGATGGCTCAGCGTCAGCAGAAGTTCATCAAGGGATTGGAAGCAGCTTTGGTGCGTATCCAGAACAAGACCTATGGTATTGACCGCGAAACAGGTGAGTTGATTCCTAAGGAGCGTTTGCGTGCTGTACCTCATGCCACTTTGAGTGTAGCTTCTAAGGAGGCTAGAAAGAAGTAATAAATGGAGAAAACAAGTAAAATTAAATACGGATGGCTCGTCACGGCAATGGTGGTTGTGCTTCTTGTTATCGATCAGATTATCAAGGTGTACATCAAGACCCATTTTTGCCTTGGCGAGTCTGTTCGTGTTACTGATTGGTTTTATATCGAATTTGTTGAGAACAACGGAATGGCTTGGGGTATGTCGTTTATCGGCAAGTTCTGGCTAAGTCTGTTGCGCCTGGTAGCCATCTGTGCGTTGAGCATTTATCTGCATCGCATCATTAAGCGTGGTACCTATCGCTTGTTATACATCATTTTGGTGGCGCTGGTTCTGACGGGTGCAATCGGCAATATGATTGATTCCATCTTCTACGGACTTATCTTCACCGGTGCTTCACCTTATTATGTATCTTATCTTGTGCCTTTCGGCGAGGGGTATGCACCCGTGCTCATGGGCAAGGTGGTTGATATGTTCCGCTTTCCGTTCTTCACCTATACATGGCCTGAATGGTTCCCTTTCTGGGGTGGACAGCATGGTACATTCTTCGATCCTGTATTCAATTTTGCAGATTCCTGTGTATCAGTCGGCATCATTTCTCTCTTGCTTTTCTGTAGAAAAGAACTGGAAACTCTCGGAGGTGGTGATAAGGAGAAGAAGGTTAAAGATTCTTCTTTTGTTGAAACTGCTGAAGAAAAGATAAAGTCTCAATCTCAAGAAAATAAGGAGGACAAGTAATCATGAAGAAAGCTTTTCTTTATCTCTGTTGGATAGTAACCTTTTGTGCAGCCTTCGCTTCGTGCAAGCCTTCGCTGCCAAGAGATGTGCTCTCTAAAGGAAAGATGACGGATATTCTCTTCGATTATCACATCGCTCTTGCTATGGCGCAGAGCGAAGACGGTGGTAGTGAGAAGAATAGTCTGGCTTATCGCGAGGCTGTACTGAAGAAACATGATGTCACCTCGGCAGACTTCGACAGTTCGATGGTTTATTATATGCGCCATACAGAATTGCTGCATGATGTGTATAAGGATTTGGCTGAAAGATTGGATAAAGAAGTGGTTGCATTGGGTGGAAACAGTGCAGGAAATAGTGATTTTGACAATCTTACTGCTGTTGGCGATACTGCCAATATCTGGAAGGATGCTACTTCGATGGTATTCTCGCCTGATGAGGGCTTCAACAGTCGCAGTTTTAAAATTGAAGCTGATACTGCTTTCCATAAGGGTGACCGGTTCCGTCTTGATTTCGAATCGCAGTTTATCTTCCAGGATGGTATGCGTGATGGTATCGCTTTGCTGGCTGTTCAGTTCAAGAACGATAGTGTGGCACAGACTGTAATTCATATTCAGAGTGCTCAGCACTATAGTGTAGAACTCGCTGATAATGATAGCCTTGGAGTCAAATGTATAAAGGGGTACTTTATGTTGAGTGAGGGTGGCTTCAGTTCTGATGCTGGTTCTTTGACGACTCTTAAACTGATGTTTGTCAATAAGATTCGTCTCATCCGTATGCATCCTAAAAAGGTGGCACCGGTTTCTTCTTCTGCAGCATCTTCTGATTCGGCAAAAGTAGATACTGCTCGTAAGACCCGTATACCAGGTCCGAGTGTTCCAGCACGTCCGGATGGAGCTTTGGCGCCTCCGACCAGTGCACCGGTTCCTATGCCTGATAAACCTATTCAGATGAGGAGTCATTAGTCTGGATGTTTAAGATATGGCTGAAATGAGAAGATGCGGAGCCCATCAGGTGATATTGCCGGATGGCTCGATATTGCAGCAGGCTGTGGTAGAAATACTAGAGGGCAGGGTGGTGAACTACTTCGAGTTTCGCGAGGAGTTGCCGATGACCGAATGGTTAGGCGGCGAAATCCGGGTGGAACGCGATGAGGAAGGCATCCTCCGTGCTCTGTGGAACGGAAAAGTAATCAATAAACATTAAACATAAACATTAATAATATGTTAAGCGTAGATCAATTAGAAGACAAGTTGATAGACTTGGCATTTGCTGAGGATATCGGTGATGGCGACCACACAACTTTGTGTTGTATCCCAGAAGACGCCATGGGTAAGAGCCACTTGCTTATCAAGGAAGATGGCGTGTTGGCAGGTGTTGAAATGGCAAAGAAGGTATTTGCCCGTTTCGATCCTACCATGAAGGTAGAAGTGTTGCTTCAGGATGGAACCCATGTTAAGAAGGGTGACATTGCAATGATTGTAGAGGGTAAGACCCGTTCTTTGCTCCAGACAGAGCGCCTCATGCTCAATATCATGCAGCGTATGAGTGGCATTGCTACCATGACTGCTAAGTATGTAAAGCGTCTTGAGGGTACAAAGACTCATATCCTTGATACCCGTAAGACAACTCCAGGTCTTCGCATGTTGGAGAAGCAGGCTGTTAAGATTGGTGGTGGTATGAACCATCGCATTGGTCTTTTTGATATGATTCTCTTGAAAGACAACCATATCGATTTCGCCGGTGGCATCGACAATGCCATCGACCGTTGCCATGCTTATCTGAAGGAGAAGGGCCTCGACCTGAAGATTGAAATCGAGGTTCGCAGTTTCGATGAACTTGACCAGGTATTGAAGCATGGTGGTGTCAACCGTATCATGCTCGATAACTTCTCTGTGCCTGATACTAAGAAGGCAGTAGACATCATCGCAGGTAAGTATGAGACTGAGTCTTCTGGCGGTATCACTTACGATACCATCCGCGATTATGCAGAGCAGGGAGTTGATTTCATCTCTGTTGGTGCCTTGACACATAGTGTGAAGGGCTTGGATATGAGTTTCAAGGCTTGCGAATAAGTGAAGAATGAAGAGGGAAGAGTGAAGAATTCAAATGCTCTTCTCTTTTTGTATATATAAACTTTGTATATATAAATTAAGGTATATTTTATGAATAAGATTTTTGCTTCAGCCATCATGGCTGTGGCTATGTTGGGCAGTGTCTCTGAGGCTGAGGCATGTACCAACTTTATAGTAGGAAAAAAAGCATCGGTTGATGGATCTGTGATGTGTTCATATAGTGCCGATGACTATGGTATGTTCCAAAATCTCTGTCATTTTCCTGCCGGTAAGCATGCTAAGGGCGAGATGCGTAAGATTTACGATTGGGATACCAATAAATATCATGGTGAGATTCCGGAGGCTGCCGAGACTTATAATGTGATTGGCAATATCAATGAATGGCAGGTCACCATCGCTGAAACTACTTATGGTGGACGTGAGGAGATGGCTGATTCTACAGGAATCATGGACTATGGTTCACTCATCTATGTTGCCCTGCAGCGTAGTAAGACTGCCCGTGAGGCTATCAAGGTGATGACCACCCTCGCCAATACCTATGGTTATAATTCAGAAGGCGAAACCTTTACCATCTGTGATCAGAACGAAGCTTGGATTATGGAGATGATGGGCAAGGGACCAGGCTCAAAGGGCGTGGTTTGGGTAGCTCTCCGTATTCCTGATAATGCAGTTTGTGCACATGCTAACCAGAGTCGCATCGGCAAGTTCAATATGAAGGACAAGAAGAACGTGATGTATGCCAAGGATGTCGTTTCTTTTGCCCGCAGCAAGGGCTGGTTCCAGGGTAAGGATGCTGATTTCTCATGGAAAATGGCATATGCTAAGCCTGATTTCTCAGGACGTCGTTTCTGCGATGCACGTGCTTGGGCTCTCTTGAATCATTTCTATGATATGAGTCCTTATCTTGATTGGGCTTTGGGCAAGGATCCTAATGCGAAGGATATGCCTCTCTGGGTGGTTCCAAACAAGAAGGTGAGTGTTGCTGATGTTGAGGCTTGCATGCGTGACCATTATGAGGGTACACCTCTTTCTGTTGCTGATGGCACTGATATCGGAGGTGGTATCTGGCAGATGCCTTACAGGCCAACTCCATTGATGTTTAAGGTGGATGGAAAGCAGTGCTTCAACGAACGTCCTGTCAGCACCCAGCAGACTGGTTTTGTTTTTGTTAGCCAGATGCGTTCATGGATGCCTAGAGAGATTGGCGGTGTTCTTTGGTTTGGTAATGATGATGCCAATATGGTAGCGTTCACACCAATCTACTGTTCTTCTACAGTTCGTCCTGAGTGTTATAATACACCGGGAGCAGATGCAGTGAATTTCAGTTTCAAGAATGCTTACTGGGTGTGCAATATGACCAGCAATATGGTTTATCCTCGTTACAGCCAGATGTTCCCAACTTTGAAGGAGGTTCGTGACAGTCTTGATAACAGCTATTTTGCTGCACAGCCAGGTGTTGAGGCTAAGGCTCAGGAACTGTATGCACAGAATCCACAGGCTGCAGTCAAGTATCTCAATGATTATGGTATTGAGAAGGCACAGCAGATGTTGGCGCGTTGGCAACAGCTCTTCCAGTTTATGGTAGTGAAGTATAATGATATGATTATCAAGCCAACCAAAAAAGATGGCAGTTTTGAGAAGACTCCTTATGGATTAGGTGCAACTCCAGTTCGTCCTGGCTATCCTGAGAAATATGCCAAGGAACTTATTAAGCAAACAGGAGACAAGTTCCTGGTTCCTGAAACAAAGTAACAATATTTATCATCACATAAAGAAAGCCGATTCAAGTATATTACTATACAAGAATCGGCTTTCCTGTTTTCTTGACTTACAATACTAAATAATCGTATTATAATTTTTAAAGTTACGTCTTTTAAAATCTATTACTTGAAGTATCTCTTGTAGAGACCTGCAAAACCTGCACAGTGGCGGGCTTCATCCTTAGCCATCTCATGAACGGTATCGTGGATAGCATCTGAACCCTGCTCCTTAGCAAGCTTGGCAATGCGGAACTTATCTTCACAAGCACCCTTCTCTGCAGCAATACGAGCCTCGAGATTGCTCTTGGTATCACCCAAAACCTCACCGAGAAGTTCTGCAAAACGAGAAGCGTGATCAGCCTCCTCATAGGCATAACGTTTGTAAGCCTCTGCAATTTCAGGATAGCCTTCACGATCTGCCTGGCGTGCCATAGCAAGATACATACCTACCTCGCCGCACTCACCATTGAAATGGTCCTTCAAACCCTTGATAACGTCTTCATTAACGCCATCCTTATATGCCTGACCGAGAACGTGAACGGTAGCAAATGTCATATCGTCATCTACTGCATCTTCCATCTCTTTGAACTTGCTGGCTGGAGCCTTGCAGATAGGGCACTTCTCTGGTGCTTCTGTACCTTCGTAAATGTAACCGCAAACGGTGCAAATAAACTTTTTCTTCATAATGCTTTTGTTTTAAATGTTGTTGTATAATTATTGTTTTTTTGAATTAGTGAACAGTCTCTGTGAGAGGTGACTTTACGCCTTTTTTAGTGCATTCTGCACAGATTCCTTTGTAGTAGAGCTGTTCTTCCAATACGATGTTTCCTTCAATTTCCTTTCCTGGTTCCACTTTTGGAGCTGGTTCGCCGAAAAAGTCAATTACCTTGCCACAATTTCTGCAATAGAAATGAACGTGGCTTTTAATATTTCCATCATAACATACGCGATGTTCATCGATTGTGATCATCTGAGCCGCATTGTGCTCACTCAACATTCTGAGTGTGTTGTAAACGGTTGTCTTGCTCAATGTTGGGATACTCTCGGCTAATCCTTTGTACACATCCTCGATAGTTGGATGAGTGGGATGCTTGATGAGCCAATCCATAATGGCAATACGCTGGAGTGATGGTCGGATACCTTTCTCCACGAGTCTTTGATAGGCTTCTGTCTGTTTCATAATTACTTGTTTTTATATTTTGTTGATGCAAAGATAAGCAATTCTTTTGTATCTGCCAAATATTTTTGCAAATATTCCAAAGTATTTTTGAATATTTTACAATTGCATAGTTGTTTTAAGATTTGTTGTGCAAAAAGGGAGAGTCTATGATTCGCTTTTGGAAATTATTGATACTAAAACCCTTTTGGAAAAAGTAATTCCCCGTCACGCTACCGGAGTGTTGTGGCGGGGAATCTTATTTGAAAATAAACTTTATACGATATTTCAGGCGATTATCTCAGGTCGATGACTTCAGCTCCTGGACATTCCTTGCTGTTGAAATTGAATGTGCTGTTAGAAACGCTCTTGGCTCTGAAGTTACTTACCGTGATAGTACTCCAGGTATTGCCCTGTCGCATCTTGACAACTGATGGAATATGTGTCTTTTTGTTGATGGTGATATACATTTCGGCTACAGAACGTTTCTGGTTATTGGCAACGAGATGTACTACATAGTTACTGCCTGCAGTCTTGAGCGTTGACTTATAACCAGTCTTATATATATTAATAAAGGTATAAGGGTTCATGGACATCTGCTGAGCCTGTGTAGGGTTGTTGACATTCACCTCGTTGGTTTTCTTTAGATAAGTCCACTGGGTCTTGCCGTTGAACCAGACGATGGCTTGCGGGGTACGGGCGTTAAACTTGTTGCCTTTGATGGCAATACTGCCGCTTGCTGATCCATACTTAGAACTGCTCATCTTGAAGTTGGCGCTAGCTCCACCTTTGTTGCCAATAACGGCAGCGGTCTTATCAAGTACCTGTTGCGCAGTCTGCGCCATGGCTCCGATGCTCATCATTGCAACGAAAGCCAATGCTAAAATCTTTTTCATTTTTATCTTTTCCTTTCTTTTAAAATTCTATGTTATATCTTCTAAAATTTCATACTCTATCATAAAGCCGTAAAAACGTCATTTCTCTCTTAGACGTTTTCACGGCTTCTGGGTTTAATAATTTAACCTTTTCCAATATTATCTTCTTTCATACCCTTAGTTCTTTACTAAAATTAAGAGTTTCGAAGTGCCATTAACAGATTATTAAGCTGGTTTTCATCCTGTATCAGTACCTCACGAGGCTTGCTGCCCTGTGCTGCACCTACGATGCCTGCAGCTTCCATCTGGTCCATCAGTCGTCCTGCACGGTTATAGCCGATACTGAACCGGCGCTGTATCATGCTGGTAGAACCCTGCTGCGAAAGAACAATCGCATGGGCTGCCTCTTCGAAGAACGGATCCAGTTCGCGGGCACTGATGCTGCCGCTTCCACCTGCGCTTCCTTCATCATTAGCAGGTTCTGGCAACTCCATTGGTTCGATAGGGCCAGGCTGTTCGCAGATATACTCGTTGATGCGCTCGATTTCAGGTGTATCAACAAAGGCGCACTGTACACGTACAGGTTCGTTGCCGCAGAGATAGAGCATATCACCACGACCTATCAGCTGGTTGGCTCCTGTACGGTCAAGAATGGTCTTTGAGTCGATGGCAGATGTAACCTTAAAGGCGATACGGCCAGGGAAGTTAGCCTTGATATTACCCGTGATGATGCTGGTTGTAGGACGCTGGGTGGCAATAATCATGTGGATACCCACGGCACGTGCTAGCTGGGCGATACGGGCAATAGGAAGTTCTACTTCCTTGCCGGCTGTCATGATCAGATCACCGAACTCATCTATAATCACCACGATGTATGGCATATACTCATGTCCATCAGTCAACTTCAACTTGTGGTTGATATACTTCTGGTTGTATTCTTTGATGTTACGGGCTCCTGCCTTTTTGAGCAAGTCGTAACGGCTATCCATCAGTACACACAGACTGTTCAGGGTTCTAACCACCTTGGTTACATCGGTTATGATAGGTTCTTCCTCATCAGGAACCGCAGCCATAAACTTATTGGCAATACGGGAGTAGACGCTAAACTCCACCTTCTTAGGGTCGATGAGAACCAGTTTGAGTTCGTTTGGATGTTTCTTGTATAATAAAGAGGTGATGATGGCATTCAAACCTACAGATTTACCCTGTCCGGTAGCACCCGCAACAAGCAGGTGAGGAATCTTTGCCAAATCAACCATAAACACTTCGTTGGTAATGGTCTTACCCAAAGCGATAGGCAACTCCATCTTGGTTTCCTGGAACTTCTTTGAGTTTAAAGTACTTTCCATACTAACGATGTTCGCCTTTGCGTTAGGTACCTCAATACCGATGGTTCCCTTACCTGGGATAGGAGCGATGATACGGATGCCGAGAGCTGCCAGACTCAAGGCGATGTCATCTTCCAGATTCTTGATCTTAGAGATACGTACGCCTTCTGCAGGCTGGATTTCGTAGAGTGTGATGGTAGGACCAACCGTAGCACGGATGGTTTTGATCTGTACGCCAAAGTTGCCCAGCACCTCGATGATGCGGTTTTTGTTGGCGCGCTGCTCTTCCTCATCGATGGATACGCCGTCATCCTCATACTTCTTCAGAAGGTTGAGTACCGGATATTTATATCTGGTGAACGGCTCCTTCGGATTAATCGGAGTATTCAGTACTTCTGCATTGCTCAAGGTGTTGCCTGTAGCCTTCTCGTCGGCTGTGGCTACAGAGATGTCCATACCTATATGCTCAGAAGCTGCAGCAGCCTCGGCAGCTTGCTTTTCCAATGCTTCCTTTTCAGCCCGTTTTGTACGGAGTTCGCGCTGACGTGCAATGAGTGACATATTCTCGTTCTGCGTGCCGTTGGCTATAGCGATGGTTTCATCTTTTTCTGTATCACCTTCTGTTCCTGTAGCTTCCTGTCCGTCTGCCTCTGGCTCAACAGACGTAGAAGGTATGTCCGGGTTTGCGAAAGTCTGGTCCGGATCCAGATTCAGGTCGATGACTTTGGCAGGTTCTTCTTCCTTATATTCTTCTTTCTCATCCTCTGTGCCAGCACCATATGCTGCGCTGGCGTATACCTCGTCGATAGCTTCCGTATCTTTCCTGTTCTTTCCATGGTTAGTAATCTCAAATTTCACCTTATTTGATATATAACCGATAGGGTTGAGTGCTTTTCTGATTACCGTAATGGTTTCAGTGGTGAGATAGGTGAGGAATGCTACCGCCACGAAGAAAAGAATGGCAGTAAGTCCTGGAGGACCCATGATGTTTTCCAGATTCTGCACGACAAAGAGTCCGTGCTTTCCGCCCGGATTGAATGTGAGGCTTGGCATGATAGGTGCGATGAACTTGGCAAAGGTTACCGACATCCATAGCATGACCACAATCATGCAGAAGAACCATTTCCACAGGTTCAGCTTGTAGGCATGCATCATCTGCAATCCCACCATAATGACAAAGAATGGGAGCATGAAGGCTGGAAATCCGAAATTGATGGCAATGAGCCAATAGGATACAATGGCTCCCCAGGATCCGCAGTAGTTCTGAAACTGTTTTTCCGTGTTGGTCCATTCGCCCGGCTTCAGATTTTCGAGCAAACTCTGGTCATTGGCTCCTGTGTTGAGAAAGGAGATCATAGCGATGATGATAACCACAGCAATGACTACCAAGGCTAATCCTATGAAAAAGTCGGTGATAGTATTGTTGAAAATATACTGTAAACCAATAGCTTCGCTAAAGGTTTTGGTCTTTTTTTCAGTTCTTTTTTTAGCCATTTTATATATTTTTGAATAATTTATCTGCAAAATTAGCGAAAATAATTGAGAAAACAATTCTTTTTCTCATCTTTTTTTTCTAATTTTGCAACTTGTAAAGAATAAAAAGCATAATGAAGATTATTTTCACTAGTTTCGACAAGGCGGCAATCACGAATTTGCCAAGAGCTTTGTTTCCTGGCAAAATCGTAGTCGTTGACAAGCCTGAAGATACAGAAGCGGCTGTTAATGACCTACTTAGCCATTATATACTGGGTGTGGATACAGAAACGCGCCCATCATTCAAGCGTGGTCAGGCTTACCATGTTTCGTTGTTGCAGGTGAGTACACATGATACTTGTTATCTCTTCCGCCTGCATCATACGGGCATGACTCCTGCCATCATTCGCTTGCTCGAAGATACCACCGTGCCAAAAGTAGGACTTTCCTGGCACGATGACTTGCTGCAGCTCCATAAGCGAGCTGCTTTTAAGGTTGGCTACTTTATCGAGTTGCAGGATGTTGCTAAGAACTTTGGTATCGCAGACATGAGTCTGCAGAAACTGTATGCTAACCTGTTTCACCAGAAAATCAGCAAGGCGCAACGGTTGAGCAATTGGGAGGCTAGCGATTTGAAGGAATCGCAGGCTCTCTATGCAGCTACAGATGCCTGGTGCTGCATTAATCTGTATGAGGAATTCAAGCGTTTGTCTGCTACAGGCGATTACGAGCTCGATGAACTCAGGGCATGATATAAGGTGGTAAGGAATAGAAATTGATAATCGTAAGAAACTTCATATATAAATATGTATAAAAGCGTATATTTAAAGAAAGGTAAGGAAGAATCGCTCAAGCGTTTTCATCCATGGATCTTCTCGGGTGCTATCCAGGCAATGGATGAGGGTATAGAGGAGGGCGACATTGTGAGAGTGTTTACCCGTAGTGGTGAATTCATTGCTATAGGTCATTATCAGATCGGTTCTATCGCTGTACGTGTTCTTTCTTTTAGAGATATTGAGATTGATGAGGAGTACTGGTGTGCCAGATTGGATTCGGCATATAAGATGAGACTCGCTTTGGGTATTGCCGGTAATTCATCCAATACTACTTATCGCTTGGTTCATGGTGAGGGTGATAACTTGCCGGGACTTGTTATCGACTGCTATGGTCCTACTGCTGTCATGCAGGCTCACAGTGTGGGTATGCATGTTTGCCGCATGGAGATAGCCAAAGCCTTGAAGAAGGTGATGGGTGAAGCACTGGAGAATATCTACTATAAGAGTGAGACAACCTTACCGTATAAGGCTGACCTCAGACAGGAAAATGGCTTTATACTGGGAGGTGATGCTGACGATGTTGCTGTAGAGAATGGACTGAAATTCCATATCGACTGGTTGCGTGGTCAGAAAACGGGTTTCTTCGTAGATCAGCGTGAGAACCGTTCGCTGCTCGAGCATTATGCCAAGGGTAAGAGCGTGCTCAACATGTTCTGCTATACCGGCGGTTTTTCTGTTTATGCGATGAGAGGCGAGGCTAAGGCTGTTCACTCCGTAGACAGCAGTGCCAAGGCGATAGAATTGACCAATGAGAATATTGCGCTCAATTTCCCTGGAGATGCACGCCATGAGGCTATCTGCGAAGATGCCTTCAAGTATCTTGATGAACATGACCAGCAGTATGATCTGATTGTTCTTGATCCTCCTGCTTTTGCCAAGCACCGTGCGGCTTTGCGCAATGCGCTGAAGGGCTATACCCGCCTGAACGTAAAGGGCTTGCAGCGTATTAAGAAGGGCGGCATCCTTTTTACCTTCAGTTGCTCTCAGGTGGTTACGAAGGATCAGTTCCGCAATGCTGTGTTTACTGCTGCAGCGCAGGCTGGAAGAAAGGTTCGCATCTTGCACCAGTTGCACCAGCCTGCCGACCATCCTATCAATATTTATCATCCGGAAGGTGAATATTTGAAGGGATTGGTTCTCTATGTAGAATAACAAATGATTAAAGAATTGATAATGAATAAGTTCAAAACGTTTGCAGCCTTGATGCTCTTGCTGGCTATAGGATTTGCAGGATGTGGCAAGTCGGAAGCAGAACGTCATCGCTTGAGCAAGAAGGAAAAGGCTAGATTGGATAGCCTAGACCGTGCTGCGCTGAAGATAGCGGTGATGCCAACAATGGACTGCCTGCCAATCTTTCTGGCATGTGATGACAGTATCTTCCAGCAGCAAGGTGTAGACGTACATTTGCGTAGATATACTGCACAAATGGATTGTGATACTGCTATAGAGCGCAAGCGCGTAGAGGGAGCCGTGACCGATCTGATTCGTGCACATCATATAGAGAAACGAGGTACTGCTTTGACGTACCCTATTTCTACCAATCTTTATTGGCAGTTTATCACCAATAAGCGTTCGCGTATATCCGAACTGAAACAACTGTCAGATAAGATGGTGGCTATGACCCGCTACTCTGCAACTGATTATCTGGCTACTTTAGCAATCGATAGCGGTAAGCCTAAATATGATGCTTATAAGGTTCAAATCAACGATTTGAACATCCGTCTGCGTATGTTGCTTAACAACGAGATGGATGCCATGTTGCTGCCAGAACCTCAAGCTACCAAAGCCCGACTTGAACAGCATGTAAAACTCTTTGACAGCAGAGATAAGAACTTGCAGTTAGGTGTTGTGGCTTTCCGCAAGAAAATACTTTCAGAGCCGCGCCGTAAAGACCAAGTTGCCAAGTTTATCAAGGCGTATAATATTGCTGTTGATAGCATAAACAGTCGTGGGGTACAGCATTATGCAAGTATCATCACAAAATATACGGGTGCCGATGCTAAAACCATCAGTAATCTTCCAAAACTTAAATATGAACACGCTATGGAACCAAGACGTCGTGACCTGGCTGTAGCACAAAAATAAGTGGCTTATGAAAAGAGAAGATTTTAGCTGGACAAAGTTTTCGCATGAAAATGTCACTACTATATCCAGAATTGAGGCTATTCGCAAGATAATTGACCAGGAAGTGGGGCTCGAATCGTGTCAGCCTGAAATTGCGGAAATTGAAAAAAGATATGATGCTTTATATCATGATTATATAGATGGCAAGCTTAAACACCGAGAGCTTTATAATCTTGCTCAAACTTTAGATCTTGATACTGATAAGTTCTTTGGTAAAGTGCGTCACGCTTGGATTTTGGCAAATGAGCCTACGTTTGTTGCACTTAACAAAAGAGCTCAGAATCTGAAAAGTTTTGATGAGGTACAGGAAACCTTTGAGAAATTTGCTACAGATGAAGCTATGCTAAATTTGAAGGTAGACTTGTCTGAAGAACAGATAGACGAGGAAAGACAAAAGATACAAGAGCAGCTTAATGCCTATCGCAATATGGTGTTTTCTTATATTTTGACAACTGAAGACTGGAATGATGATTTTGTCAAGAATATACTTGATATCATCGCTTCCGATTTGGTCGATCCATACACCATCAATATGATAGTTTCGGCTGTTTCATTGTCATGCTCTGTATTCATGGATGCCTCTAGACTTGCAGTCTTGATGCGCTTAATCAAGTCTGACGACTGTACATGCAGTGTTCGTCAGCGAGCTTTGGTGGGTTTCGTTTTCTGTGCAATAACCAATTCGGGTGAAAAACAGAAATATTGGGATTCTGCTGCTGGCTTGATCATGGATGATGAATTTTTGGCAGCCTGTGTTGATCTCCAACGCCAGATGCGTCTATGTCTTACAAGTAAAAAGGATAGCAAGGAGATGATGCATTCCGTGGTGAAGACCATGTTCACTTCTTTTACTCAGGATTTGGCCGAAAAGATAGACCAAACGGGTGAATTGGGACTTAATTGCTTCTCAGCAGATGGGGAGAATCCTGATGATGCCCTTAAGGGAGCCTTCGACTATATGTTGAATTCAGAAGATATAGGAGTTGATGTCTATTATCATCAGTTTGCCAACCAGAAGAGCTTCGGTCATTTCCATTCACTCTATAATTGGTTTGTTCCTTTCTATGTCCGTAATTCTACGCTCAAGAATGTTCGGGCTACGATGAAACAGCATCGCAATTTCATCAACAATCTCTTGAGAGGCGCCTCTATGTGTGATACCGATCTGTATAGCATCATTCTTTCATTGAATAATACATCTAAGGAATTTATTGAATCATTGGATGTTACCCCGGAAAATATGGTGTCTGGTCCTGTTTTTTATGACGAAGAAGATGAGGTGGAAAAAGAGCAGAATACCGAAGAGCCAGTAGAGGATGAGACTGATTCTACAGAAGCAAAGGATTCTGAAAATGTCACACTGCTTGATTCGGTAATGGAACATGAAGAGAATCTCTCTGAAGAGGAAAAGAAGAAACGTGCAATCAGGGTTCGTCATCGCTATGTGCAGGACCTCTACCGATTCTATACTCTCTCTCCAATGAGGAAGGCATTTGATAATCCTTTCGAAGTGCAGAAGGAAATTCCTTTCTTTACTACGGGACTGTTTGCTAAACCGGAATATGACAAGTATCGCCTGTCGCTGGCCCGTTTCTCTGCTAAAAGAGGTGACTATGCCTTTGTTAGCAAGATTTTGCGTAATCTGGAAAAATATACCGACGAAGAGCATATGATGCTTGCATTGGCATACAAATCGGAGGAAAAATATGATGAAGCGCTTGAACATCTCTATGTGATTAAGAATACAAGCCCAACTTATAAGGCTGCCACGGAGTTGAAATTAGAAATAGAAGAGGAGATAAAAGACCCGGCGGCTTTAATAACATTGAATTGCTTGATAAAAGAAGAATCAGATGAGAGTAAGCAGTTTAAGCTCAAGCTGAAAAAGACCGATCTCTTATTGAAACTCCATCATTATAAAGAGGCTTTGGAATGGGCTTTCCAGATGGATGAACAGTATCCTAAGGAAGAACAGGTTGAATGCAGACTGGCTTTCTCTTTGCTCTTTTCTGAATCGGAAGGCGATAAAAACATTGACCATGCAATGGCTTTAATAGAACCTTATCTGCAAAATAGTGATGATAATGAGATTAGGGAAATATTGAATTCTGACATGACAGATATGGATAAGGATGATAAGGAACGCATGTTCATGAAAATGTTATCTGCGATGGTGAGCAAAGTTTCCAAGCCACAAGACCACAGATGGGAGTCTATGAAATTTTTCTATTATGGACTCTGCGTTCTCGTGAAAAAGGGAGGATCTGCAGCTATCAGATTTTTGGATGAAGCATCTGGTCATGCAGCTTTTTCCCCTAAGGAAGATATAGATGCATTCGGCCTGCTCGAGATGGGAGATTGGCTCGATAATCGTGGTATTGCGCCTATAGAATTGGAATTTATAACAAAAAAAGTTTTCGAGGAAAGGAAAAAACAATAAAGATGGCGGAGAATAATAAAAATAAAAATAAGGTACAGATAGATCCAACCTACGCCCATTTGCAGCCGCAGGCTGTGAATGTGGAGCAGGCGGTACTGGGTGCCTTGATGATAGATTCTGATGCCTTTTCGGTGGTGTCGGAGTTGCTCAAGCCGGATACTTTTTATGACCCGCGTCATAAGAGAATATATCAGGCTATCCAGGTGATGAACATGGAGGAACGGCCTGTGGATATCATGACTCTTGCCGATCAGTTAGCCAAGACTGGCGAACTGGATAAGGTGGGAGGAGCACAATATCTCATGGATATTTCTGCAGGCATGGCTTCGGCTGCCCATGTAGAGTCGCATGCCCGTATCCTGGCGCAGAAATATATGCAGCGCCAGCTGATTCATTATGCCGGCGACATCGAGACGATGGCGTATGAAGAAGGTGTGGATGTGGATGAACTGATGCAGAAAGCTGAAGGTGAACTCTTCCAGCTTTCGCAGAACAATATGAAGCAGGATTATACACAGATTGATCCGGTTGTAAAGGAGGCCGTTGCCATCTTGCAGCGCGCTGCTCAGAACTCGGGTGGTCTTACCGGTATTCCTACGGGTTATCGTGGGTTGGATGATATAACATCAGGTTGGCAACCGTCCGACCTTGTGATTATCGCCGGTCGGCCTGCCATGGGTAAGACTTCCTTTGCATTGAGTATTGCTAAGAATGTGGCGGTAGATTATGATGTGCCTATCGGATTCTTCTCTCTGGAAATGAATAACGTTCAGTTGGTGAACCGACTCATCTCGAATGTTTGCGAGATTTCGGGTAAAAAAATACTGAACGGACAATTGGAACAGCCAGAATGGGAACGGTTGGATAAAAAACTGAGAAAACTGACAGGTGCACCTATTTATATTGATGATACGCCTGGTCTTTCTGTTTTTGAACTCCGTACCAAGGCGCGCCGACTGGTAAGGGAAAAGGGTGTTAAACTGTTGATGATCGACTATCTCCAGCTGATGAATGCCAATGGTATGAAGTTTGGTAGCCGTCAGGAGGAGGTATCTACCATTTCCCGTTCGCTCAAAGGTATTGCCAAAGAGCTGAATATTCCTGTGCTTGCTCTTTCGCAGCTCTCCCGTAATGTAGAGAACCGTGAGGGATTGGAAGGAAAGCGACCTCAGTTGAGTGACCTCCGTGAATCCGGTGCCATCGAGCAGGATGCCGATATGGTGCTTTTCGTTCACCGCCCGGAATATTATCACATCTATCAGGATGAAAAGGGTAATGACCTTCATGGTATGGCACAGATTATCATTGCCAAGCACCGTAAGGGCTCTGTTGGAGATGTTCTCCTGAACTTCCGTGGAGAATTTACCCGATTCCAGGATCCGCAGGATGCTGCAGCAGCACCTGTCGAGGAAGGTGGTGAGATTGTAGGCTCTAGGATGAATGGCGGAGGGCAGGATGGTAGTCCGCTACCACCGCCGCCTGCAGAGAATCTGCCTTTCTAAGGTTAGAGTTTGTCAATTTTTTCACTCAAAAACTGGCTTTTTCGCCAAATTCTTGCACAGAATTAACGTTTTTGGGTGAAAAAACCATAAGGTTATAGGAATTTGTTATCATTTCTATTAAAAAAGTTATAAATTGTTTGCTAGTATCAAATAAAAGTGTTATCTTTGCATGCGAATTTAAGAATATAACATAATAAGATAGATATGAGAACAACATTGTTGAACATTACAAGCATTATTATTCGACTTCGACTGCAGTTTGTGGGCGGAAGTGATAAGGTGTGCGTATAGTTCATCGCATAAGATATTAAAAGCCTTTCTACACTTCCGTCTATGGAGTGGGGGAAGGCTTTTTACTTTATCTGATGCTTCTGCACGGATTGCTATATAAACGTAGTGCGTTCTGAATGTGTAGCTCTTATATATAATAAGGTGTAAATTTAAAATTTTAAAGATATGAGTGACAGATTATACATTTTCGACACGACCCTCCGCGATGGCGAACAGGTTCCGGGATGTCAGTTGAACACAGTTGAGAAGATTCAGGTGGCAAAGCAACTGGAGCAGTTGGGTGTGGATGTAATTGAGGCTGGATTTCCAATATCAAGTCCGGGCGACTTCAATTCAGTGGTAGAAATCTCTAAGGCTGTAACCTGGCCTACTATTTGTGCACTTACCCGTGCCGTAGAAAAAGATATTGATTGTGCTGCTGAGGCTTTGCAGTATGCCAAGCATAAGAGAATCCATACCGGTATCGGTACCAGCGACAGTCATATCAAGTATAAGTTCAATTCTACCCGCGAGGAAATCATCGAACGTGCTGTAGCTGCTGTCAAGTATGCTAAAAAGTATGTTGAGGACGTTGAGTTCTATGCTGAGGATGCAGGCCGTACCGATAATGAGTATCTGGCTCGTGTCGTTGAGGCTGTTGTCAAGGCGGGTGCTACTGTGGTGAACATTCCTGATACTACAGGTTATTGTCTGCCTGATGAATATGGTGACAAAATCAAGTATCTCATGGAGCATGTTGATGGCATTGACAAGGCACGCCTTTCTACCCACTGTCATAACGACCTCGGTATGGCAACTGCCAATACTCTGCAGGGTGTATTGAATGGTGCACGCCAGGTTGAGGTTACCATCAATGGTATCGGTGAGCGTGCAGGTAATACTTCGCTCGAAGAGATTGCTATGATTCTGAAGTGTCACAAGCATATCAATATTGATACCAACATCAATACCACCAAGATTATTCCTACCTCACGCATGGTGAGCAGTCTGATGAATATGCCTGTTCAGCCAAACAAGGCTATCGTGGGTCGCAATGCATTTGCTCATTCTTCTGGTATCCATCAGGATGGTGTCTTGAAGAATGTCCAGACTTACGAAATCATTGATCCTAAGGAAGTGGGATTGGATGACAATGCTATCGTTCTGACAGCCCGTTCTGGTCGTGCTGCATTGAAGTACCGTCTTCATGTCAATGGTGTAGAGATTAATGATGAGGAGAAGCTCGACAAGATTTACAAGAAGTTCCTCCAACTGGCTGATAAGAAGAAGGAAGTTACCGATGAGGATGTTTTGATGCTTGCCGGTGCTGATTCTGCTGATAAGCATGGTGTTCAGCTCGACTGGTTGCAGGTTACTACAGGTAAGGGCGTGAAGAGCGTGGCAAGTATCGGTCTTGATATTGCAGGTCAGAAGTTTGAGGCTGCATCATCTGGTAACGGTCCGGTAGATGCTGCTATCAATGCACTCAAGAAGATCATTACAAAGGAGATGAATCTCAAGGAGTTCACCATCCAGGCAATCGACAAGGGCTCTGACGATGTGGGCAAGGTTCACATGCAGGTGGAATACGATGGTCATGTATATTATGGCTTCGGTGCAGATACCGACATCGTTACGGCTTCTGTTGAGGCTTACATTGATTGTATTAACAAGTTTAAGATTAGATAAACATATATATATAACAAGAGATATTATGAATACATTATTCGACAAGATTTGGGACAAGCACGTTGTCCAGATTGTTCCGGACGGTCCTACACAGCTTTACATCGACCGTCTCTACTGTCACGAAGTAACATCACCTCAGGCATTCGCTGGTATGCGAGCACGCGGACTCAAGATGTTCCGCCCTGACCAGATTTTTTGTATGCCTGACCACAATACACCAACTCATGATCAGGACAAACCTATCGAGGATCCTATCTCAAAGAAGCAGGTAGATACCTTGGCAAAGAACACCGCTGATTTCGGTGTAACCCACTTTGCCATGAACACCAAGGACAATGGTATCATCCACGTGGTTGGTCCTGAGAAGGGTCTTTCTCTTCCTGGTATGACCATCGTTTGTGGTGACTCTCATACTTCTACCCATGGTGCTATGGGTGCCGTAGCCTTCGGTATCGGTACTTCTGAGGTTGAGATGGTGATGGCTTCACAGTGTATTCTCCAGAGCAAGCCAAAGTCTATGCGTATCAGCATCAACGGAAAGCTCAGCAAGGGTGTTACTGCCAAGGACGTTGCGCTCTATCTGATGAGCCAGCTCACTACTTCGGGTGCCACCGGTTACTTCGTTGAGTACAGTGGTGATGTAGTGAAGGATATGTCAATGGAAGGTCGTCTTACCCTCTGTAACCTTTCTATTGAGATGGGTGCCCGTGGTGGTTTCGTAGCTCCTGACGAGACAACATTCGAGTACATCAAGGGTCGTGAATATGCACCTAAGGGTGAAGAGTGGGACAAGGCTGTGGCTTACTGGAAGACCTTGAAGAGTGGCGATGATGCAGTCTTCGACAAGGAGTTGACTTTCGAGGCAAAGGATATCGAACCACGTATCACCTATGGTACCAACCCAGGTATGGGTATCGGCATTACCGGGAATATCCCAACGCTCGATGAGATTCCTGAGGAAGAGCAGGCTGGTTTCAAGAAGAGCCTCAACTACATGGGCTTTCAGCCAGGCGAGAAACTCGAGGGTCATCCTATCGATTATGTATTCTTGGGCGCATGTACCAATGGTCGTATTGAAGACTTCCGTGCTTTCGCTTCTCTTGTTAAAGGAAAGAAGAAGGCAGATGGCGTAACTGCTTGGCTTGTACCAGGTTCATGGTTGGTTGATAAACAAATACGTGAAGAGGGAATTGATAAGATTGTTGAGGCTGCCGGCTTCGAAATCCGTCAGCCTGGATGCTCTGCCTGCCTGGCAATGAACGATGATAAGATTCCTGCAGGCAAGTACTCTGTAAGTACATCCAACCGTAACTTCGAGGGTCGTCAGGGACCAGGTTCCCGCACCATCCTTGCCAGCCCATACGTAGCAGCAGCTGCCGCTATCACTGGTAAGATTACCGACCCAAGAGAGTTTATGTAATGTTAAGTGTTCAATGTTAAATGTTAAATTGAAATGAAACAGAAATTCAATGTAATTACATCAAGCTGCATTCCTCTTCCTTTGGAGAATGTAGATACAGACCAGATCATCCCAGCCCGTTTCCTCAAGGCCATCGATAAAGAGGGCATGGGCGACAACCTCTTCCGCGACTGGCGTTATAATGCCGACGGAACTCCAAAGCCAGACTTCGTGATGAACGACCCTTCCTACAGTGGCGTCATCCTCGTAGCTGGCAAGAACTTCGGCTCCGGTTCTTCCCGTGAGCACGCTGCCTGGGCTATCGCAGGTGCAGGCTTCCGTGTTGTCATCAGCTCTTTCTTTGCTGATATCCACAAGAACAACGAGTTGAACAACCTCGTATTGCCAGTAGTAGTAAGCGAGGAATTCCTGAAGGAACTCTTCGAGAGCATCGACAAGGATCACAAGACAGAGGTGAAGGTAGATCTTCCTAACCAGACCGTGACCAATCTTGCTACTGGCAAGAGCGAGCACTTCGAAATCAACGGCTACAAGAAACACTGTTTGGAGAATGGTTTGGACGATGTAGACTTCCTCGTTCAGAACCGCGACAAGGTTGAGGCTTGGGAAGAGAAGAATAAATAGGTAATGTTGAATGTTAAGTGTTAAATGTTAACTTGTAGGGTAAGACGCAGGTTGATAGGGCGTATGCCTCATTTAACACTTAACATTTAACACTTAACATTAATAATAAGATGAACGTTAACGCAAAGAGAGATAATTCCCGTATCAAGGAGATTGAGATCATGGACTGCACGCTGCGCGACGGCGAGCAGACCAATGGTGTCAGTTTCCTTCCTCACGAGAAATTGATGATAGCAAGAATGCTGTTGCACGATATCAATGTTGATCGCATTGAGGTGGCTTCAGCGCGTGTGTCAGAAGGTGAAAAGGATGCTGTCGCTCGCATTTGCCGTTATGCCAAGACCATTGGTAAGCTGGATTCCGTTGAGGTATTGGGATTCGTGGATAACAACAAGAGTGTGGATTGGATTGCCGAATGCGGCGGTCATGTCATCAACCTCTTGGCTAAGGGTAGCTACAAGCACTGCACCCAGCAGCTCAAGATGTCGCCTGAGGAGCATCTCGCTCATATCAAGCAGACCATCGACTATGCTTTGAGCAAGGGATTCACCGTGAATCTCTACTTGGAGGACTGGTCGAGCGGTATGCGTGACAGTCGTGACTATCTCTTCATGATGATGGATGACTTGGTAAAACTGCCTATCAAGCGCTTCCTTCTTCCTGATACATTGGGTATTCTGAACCCATTGCAGTGTGTGGAGTATATGCGCCAGATGGTGCGCCGTTATCCGAATTCTCACTTCGACTTCCATGCCCATAACGACTACGATCTGGCTGTGAGCAACTCGCTGGCTGCCGTATTGAGTGGCGCCAAGGGTCTTCACGTTACCGTGAATGGTCTGGGTGAGCGTTGTGGCAATGCACCATTGGCAAGTGTTCAGGTGATTCTGAAAGACATGTTCGAGGCAAAGACCAATATTAAGGAAGACCGTCTGAACGATATTTCCCGATTGGTTGAAGGATATAGTGGCATTGCCGTGGCTCCGAATACTCCGGTAGTAGGTGACAACGTCTTTACCCAGGTAGCTGGTGTGCATGCTGATGGTGACAACAAGGACAAGCTTTATTGCAACAACCTGGTACCTGAGCGTTTCGGCAGACATCGTGAGTATGCGTTAGGTAAGAACTCTGGCAAGGCGAATATCGTGCAGAACCTCAATGAACTGGGATTGGAACTGACGCCTGAGCAGACCAAGGCTGTGACCAAGCGAATCACCGAACTCGGCGACCGCAAGGAGCTGGTAACCCAGGACGACCTGCCATACATCGTGAGCGATGTGCTGAAGCATGGAGCTCCAGAGGATAAGGTAAAACTGGTAAGTTACATGGTATCAACCTCATACGGTTTGAAGCCTATAGCCAGTGTAAAGGTGGAAATCGATGGCAAGGAGTATGAAGACCAGAGCTCCGGTGATGGTCAGTATGATGCTTTCGTGAAAGCCCTCCGCAATATCTACAAGGTGAAGCTCGGCAAGACCTTCCCTAAGCTCGACAACTATCAGGTAACCATCCCACCTGGTGGCCGTACCGATGCCCTCGTTCAGACCGTCATTACCTGGCGTGAAGGTGACCGTATCTGGCGTACCCGAGGCTTGGATGCTGACCAGACAGAAGCAGCTATCAAGGCAACGCTGAAGATGATTAATATGTATGAGGCAGATAAGAGCGACGATCAGGCTGTTTCGCCTCGAAATCTTGATATGGAATAATATCTCCGAAGATTACGAATTTATCTCCGAAGATTATGAAAATATCTCCGAAGATTACAGAATTATCTCCGAAGGTTATAAACAATAAAACAATTAAAAAATCAAATAAGATGAAATTAAACATTGCAGTTCTCGCCGGTGATGGTATCGGACCAGAGATTATGAAGCAGGGCGTAGCAGTTATGCAGGCCATTGCAGAGAAGTTCAACCACGAGTTTACTTACAACGAGGCTATCTGCGGCGCTCACGCTATCGACGAGGTAGGTGATCCATTCCCAGAGGAGACCTTCAAAACTTGTATGGATGCTGACGCAGTACTCTTCGCAGCCGTTGGTGACCCACGTTTCGACAACAACCCTACAGCCAAGGTTCGTCCTGAGCAGGGCTTGCTCGCTATGCGTAAGAAGTTGGGCCTCTTCGCCAATGTTCGCCCAGTAGCCACATTCGATTGCCTGCTCCACAAGTCACCATTGAAGGATGAACTCCTGAAGGGTGCTGACTTCGTAGTTATCCGCGAGTTGACTGGTGGTATGTACTTCGGTGAGAAGTATCAGGATAACGATAAGGCATACGATACAGATATCTATACCCGTCCTGAGATTGAGCGCATCCTGAAGGTAGCTTTCGAGTTTGCCATGAAGCGTAACAAGCACTTGACAGTAGTAGATAAGGCAAACGTATTGGCATCTTCTCGTCTTTGGCGTCAGATTGCCAAGGAGATGGAGCCACAGTATCCTGAGGTAAACACCGATTATATGTTCATCGACAACGCTTCTATGCGCGTATTGACTGAGCCTACATTCTTCGATGTTATCGTTACAGAGAATACCTTCGGTGATATCCTGACCGATGAGACTTCTTGCATCACCGGTTCTATGGGTTTGCAGCCATCCAGCTCTCTCGGTGAGCACACACCATTGTTCGAGCCTGTTCATGGTTCATGGCCACAGGCAGCTGGCAAGAACCTGGCTAACCCAGTAGCTCAGATTCTTTCTGCAGCTATGTTGTTGGAGCACTTCGGTTTGAACGAAGAGGGTGCCTTGATCCGCAAGGCAGTAGATGCTTCTCTCGATGCCAATGTCCGCACACCTGAAATTCAGGTAGAGGGTGGTGCTCAGTATGGCACAACTGAGGTTGGCGCATGGATTGTTAACTGGATTAAGAATGCTTAATCTGTAAATGGATTTTTCGGCGCTTGATGATAAAAGAGGGTGTGTCATAAGTTTAAACAATGGCAGCCGAAGACGGGCTAAGAGCTTCTGCCCTTTCAGGGCGTATGGGAAGTGGCTTATGACACACCTTCTTTTCTTGTTGATTGTCCTGTCTTTCTGAAATTTAGTTCTTTTTGTAAACTCAAATAAGTTTTATAGTTTTTTATTTGGCAGTTTGCAAAAGTCTTCTTAACTTTGCACCATGAAAAGTTTTTATACATTATTATTGGCATCGATGGTTTCTTTGTCTGTATCTGCGCAGAACGTAGATGCCGACAAGGCACGTGCTGCTCAGAATAAAGCCTTGCGCGATTCACTCTCCAAGGCTACAGAAGTGCTTGCATATCATCCCGACAGCATCGATCTGCGACTGAAAAAGGCTGCTTGGAATATCCAGTTGGAGCAATGGCAATATGCCAAGGATGATCTTGATAAGGTACTCTTTCTGAACAATACCAGTATTGCCGGTTTGTTCTATCGTGCCTTTGTCAATGAGAAGTTGCTCCGTTATAACTTTGCACGTCTCGATTATCAGAATCTTCTGGTACTTGTTCCTGGCAATTTTCAGGCGCAACTCGGTCTGGCTTTGCTCAATGAGAAAGATAAGCATTATACCGAGGCATACGACGGCATCAATAGCCTGATAGAGCAATACCCTGACAGTGCGATGGCTTATGCTGCAAGAGGTGGCATGGAGAAGGAGAGGGGAATGCTTGAACTGGCAGAGTTTGATTACGCCAAGGCGATGGAGTTGGATGCCGGTAATGAGGATTTTGCTTTCAATCATGTAGACATCCTGATTCTGCTAGGAAGAAAAGACGAAGCCTATCGTGATTTGAAGAAATTGCTCGATGCCGGTTGTCAGCCAGGCAGGTTGCAAGGTTTCTATGCAAGGTTGAAAAAGAAGAAAAAGTAGTATTTAAGAGTTATAAAAAAAGAGTTTTTAAAGATAAATAAGACAAGAATGCATAAAATTATTCCCTATATCCTGGCTGCCTGTTGTCTCTGTATGGTGGCATCCTGCGATACCGTCTTCGATATTCATCCGTATGATGTGCAAATCGACGGCGATAGAAATCTGAATGTTACCAATATTCAGAAGATTGAGGCTGCAGTAAAGTCGAAAGACACCATCCGTTTTGCTATGATCAGCGATTCACACCAGTGGTTGGATGATTTGAAGAGTGAGGTTAATGATATCAATCGCCGCAGTGATTCCCTCGATTTCGTGATTCATTGTGGAGACCTTACCGACTTTGGTGCTACCCGTGAGTTTCAGTGGACCCGTGACCATCTTCAGAAGTTGAAGATACCTTTCGTGGCTCTGTTGGGTAATCATGACTGTTTGGGAACAGGTAACCAGTCTTATCAGAAAATCTTTGGTAATCCGGATTTCAGTTTCATCGCCGGTAAGGTAAAGTTTGTCTGTCTCAATACCAATGCAATTGAGTTTGACTATTCCCGCCCTGTACCTAATTTCGATTTCATGGAAGAGCAGGTTAAGGCAGATGCAGATGACTTTTCGCGTACCATTGTCTGTATGCATGCTGCCCCTTATACAGAGCAGTTTAATAATAATGTAGCTAAGGTCTTCAATTTTTATACGCATCAGTTCCCTGGTTTGATGTGCTGTCTTTACGGTCATGGTCATCATACCGAGCAAAATGACATTTATGGCGATGGCATCATCTATTATCAGGTGGCCAATGCCGCTAAGCATCAGTACTATATATTCACCATTACTCCAAAAGGTTATCGTTATGAAATTATTGAGTTTTAAGCATATATTCATTCTGGGAGCTTTGCTTGCTGCAGGTTCTGTACAGGTTCATGCTGCCGATGAGGTTACCGGGAAAAGTGAAGAGTTAGAACTGAAGGATAGTATCGTTCATGATACGCTGGTGTTGGCGGATGGCAAACTGACCCGATATGACCGCCGCATTATGCGCTACCGTAAGCATTGGAATTTGCTGATACCTACTAGTGGTATCATTCAGACCTGTGGCAATATGGGTATCATTTCGCTGGGTATCGGATGGGAATATGGTAAGCGCCGCCAGTGGGAAACGCAGCTCTTGTTTGGCTACATCCCGAAGTTCAGTTCTGACGATGAGAAGTTAACCATGACGCTCAAGGAGAATTTCATTCCTTGGCGTCGCAATATCGGTAAGGGCTGGTGGTTTGAACCGCTGGAGTGCAGCCTGTATTTCAATACGGTGTTCGGACATGATTTCTGGACTAAGCAGCCTACCAAGTATGAAAGCGGCTACTATCCGTTCTCTACCAGAGTCCGTCCTAATATCGCCTTGGGTGAACGTTTTAAGTATGATATTCCGCACAATAAACGTAAGCGTATCAAGAGTATCACGTTTTTCTATGAGTTGGGTACAACGGATATCTATTTTATGCGTTTCTACCGTAACGGCAATGCCGGTTTCTGGGATGTCTTCGGCCTCTCTATCGGTGCCAAAGTGCAGTACCTTTAAGCCAAGAACTGGTTGATGAGTTTGCTTACTCTGATGATATCTTCATCGTTGAGCGATGAGTTGCAAGGCAGACTCAGTTCTTCGTCAGCTATTCTCTTAGCTACCGGAAATTCCAGATGATTCATTTCCGGATAGCATGGCTGCAGATAGGGTGGGCGGAAGTAATGAATCTTTGTGCCGACCCCATTCTCAGCCAGGAAAGCTTTCAGTTGGTCTCGTTTCCGGGTAAGGAAAGGGAAGACGTGGAAAACATTTTCATGAGCCGGAGAGATGAGTTTCGCAGCGATGCATCTGTCCTTGATGCTGTCATCCAGATGCTCCAGGTATAGCTGTACCTGTCTGTGTCTTGCTTTCTGTTCGTTTTCAGGATATTGCAGTTTCACATTCAGTACCGCAGCCTGAATCTCATCCATGCGCGAGTTGACGCCCTGGTATCTGAAGATGCCGTCTTCTATCTTTCCATATTCGTGTAGTGACATGATGGCTTCCGCCAATTCCCTGTTATTGGTAGTTACAGCTCCCGCATCTCCCAATGCTCCCAGATTCTTGCTAGGATAAAAACTGTGAGCGGCAGCATCCGAAAGATTTCCGGTATATCTTCTTTTCGATGGTTTTTCTGAAGAATCAGATAGAGTAGTGGAGCATCCGAATCCCTGTGCATTGTCTTCAAAAAGCAAAAGATGATGCTTCTTGCAGATTTCAGCAATCTTCGGAGTCCATGCCAGTTTGCCATAGAGATGAACAATCATGATGGCTTTGGTCTTCGGTGTGATTCGGGCTTCTATCAGCCGGTCATCTATCTGTAATGTATCGATATTGGCATCCACCAATACAGGTGTTAGGCCAACGCTGCTGATGGCAAGTACGGTAGCGAAATAAGTGTTGGCAGGCACAATCACTTCATCACCTTTCTGCAGATTTCCGATAGCCAGTTCGCCCATCAGCATCAGTTTGAGCGCATCCGTCCCATTAGCGCAGCTGATGCAGTATTCTGTACCGATAAACTGTGCATACGATTTCTCAAACTTCTTTACGGCTTCGCCTTGCAGATACCATCCGCTGTTGACCACCTTGTTGATAGCATCCTTTATCTCCTTCTCGTATGGCTCATTGATGGCCTTCAGGTCGAGATAAGGAATCTTCTTAACTTCTGTTTCCATTGTTTCTTCTGTGATGATTTATACAAGTGATAAGACTTGTTTCTATAAATAAAAACGGATGTTTTGCGGTATTTATTATATGGGGAGCTATAAAAAAGACAAGAGCAGCTATCTTCTCAGACAACTGCTCTACATTCAATAGGTATTAGTTTTCTTTAAGGTAAAAAGATTGTATTCAGGATAACGTTTGCAAAGGTACTAAAAAAAACTGAAACAAAAAAATAAAATGGCAACAAAATTGCCATCAACTTAAAAAAAAGTTTTAAAAACCATTACGGAGTCTTTTTCTGTTTGTTCGAGAAAATAGTTTTTTATATAAATAATGCCAAATAAAAAGCTGTGAAATGGAAAAACTGTCACGAAACCGTCTTTTTCCCTTTCACAGCGTTCGATGTCTAAAATATTTTGCCAAACAGGTTGTTCATCGTAGTTTTGATTCGATATGCGCTCTATAAAAATAGTTACCATCAATATATTGTCAATATGCTATGTTGGGTATGATTCTTCCCAACAGTTAGATAAGGTGTCTTCCAACTCCAAATTCTTCTGCAACTTGCGAGAATCGAATATAATTTTTAGCCTTTATCGTTTAAAAGATTCTAAAAAACAGTAATTATCGTTTACGGGTTCCCACTAGTGGGAACTCTCATTTATTTTTTGTATCTTTGCACCGTGTGACACATATTAGGACCTTATTACCTACTTTGGAGGCGTCGCGACAAAAACAGTAATTTGTGGATCTCTACTTCCGAAAGCCAACGGAGGCGGAGACAGGAGAGTTTATGCCCATAGCAAGAGAGCTATGCAGCGCATTCTCAGCTCAGTGTTTACGGTGACAGGGTGACACGATGACACTAGTTTTTCAACATTTCGCCTCGCACGCGGGCAGGCAGGAAAAATCAGGCCGAAAGTTCCTGCCTGCCCGCGCGAGAGTAAATCTTCAGAAATCACTGTCACCAGTGTCACCCTGTCACCCAGAAGTCGGTTGCTTCCGAGACGGAAATCAAAGACTTACGATGCAAAAGTCAGTTACTTACGATATGAAAATCAGGGACTTATGATGCAAAAGTCAGGGACTTACGCCCCGTAATCCACTGGCTTACGAAGCGAATAACAGCGATACCTGTAACCACGCTAACATGGTGGTATCATTTGAGTGCTCTAATCACTATATGGCTGCGGTAATTAAGAAAAGTTGAAAATGTTTGGCTGTTTCATATAAAAGGCGTATATTTGCAGAAAAATGAGACAAGATGACGCAACTGAATAGTAAATTGCCTTTAGGCATACAGGATTTTGAAGAGATGCGTAGAGATTATTATATCTATGCTGATAAGACTGATATGGTTTGGAAACTGGCTAATGGTACTAAATACAATTACCTTAGCCGTCCACGCTGTTTCGGTAAGTCTCTTTTGTGTTCTACACTTAAGTGTTATTTTGAGGGTAGAAAGGAACTCTTTGAAGGTCTCAAAATGATGGAACTTGAAACGGAGTGGGTTAAACGTCCTGTTATCTATTTCAGTATGAGTTTGGGTGGTTCTTCTGCTCAAACGCTTACAGAATATTTGAACAATGTATTGTCTTCATACGAGAAGATATATGGCAGAAATCCGGATGAGCAGTCTTTAGGTAATCGTTTAAATGGTATTATCCAAAGAGCATACGAACAGGCGGAAGTACAGATAGCCATTATAGTTGATGAGTATGATGCTCCTTTGCTACATACCTATGAAACCATTCATCATGATGCGTGTCGTGAGATATATCGTAACTTCTTTACAGGTTTAAAGGATTATGGTTACTGCATCAAGTGTGTCTTTATTACTGGCATTACCAAGTTTACCCAAATCAGTATGTTTGGTATGCTTAATACGTTAGTCAATATCAGTTTTCGTAATGAGTACGCTGCGATATGCGGTTTCACCAAAGATGAAGTTATTTGTAATTTCTCAGAACATCTATCAGAATTGGCAGATAACAATGCTATCACGAAGAGTGCCCTTATGGATACAATGAGCTCTATCTATGGTGGCTATCATTTTTCTCGTAGTCTCATTGGTGTTTACAATCCTTTTAGTGTATGTAATGCCTTGGCTAATCTGCGCCTAAATTCTTATTGGATAGCTTCTGGTTCCAATGAAATGTTGCTCAAGGTCTTGCGTAAATTCATCAACGAGATTCCTGAGCTGGACAATTGTTTGATTGATTCTGACTATTTGGAAATGAGTGATGTCAATATGAATGATCCTAAGCTCTTTCTTTATCAGTCCGGTTACCTTACCATCAAGAAGGTGGTTGGTAGCAGCTATATGTTAGGCTATCCTAACCGAGAAGTGCGAAATGCTATGTTGAGCATGAGCCTTCCCAACAGTTAAATAAGGATTTGGTAAAGAAGTAGGTACAATAAAGGGGTGAATACACTATATAAAAAGTATTCACCCCTTTATTGCATCAGCAGTTAATCATTAGAATATTTTGCCAAACATGATGTTCATCATAGTTTTGAACAGAATCTTGGCATCAAACCACCAGGATCTGTGCTCCAGGTAGAAGAGGTCAAGACTTAGTCTTCTCAACATCTTCGGCATCGTATCCGTATATCCATTATATAAGGTGGCATAAGAAGTTACTCCTGGACGAATCTGATACAGATAAATATATCGAGGATCATGCTCCATAATCTGGTCGATATAGAATTTACGTTCAGGGCGAGGACCGATAAACGCCATATCGCCCTTTACAACATTCCAAAGCTGAGGAAGTTCATCGAGGTGATGTCTCCTAAGGAATGCTCCAATATGAGTCAGGCGAGTTTCTTGATTGTGCTTGAAGAGCTGAGGACCATCTTTTTCTGCATCCACTCTCATGCTTCTGAATTTATATATGTAGAAAGGTTTGCCGAATCGGCCGATTCTTTCTTGTTTAAAGATAGCAGGTCCATTATCTTCTCTTTTTACGAGAAAATAGCATACAGCAAATAATGGTGAGAAAACTATTAAGCCACTGATAGCTAATAGACAGTCTCCCGCCCGTTTTACGTTTCTTTCAAAAACATTCATGCCATCGGCAATGAAACGTCTTTCTACAACGTTGTTATTAAATTCTATTCCGAAAGGAATATTTGTAAAATTCATTAGTTGCACTCTATTCATTTTGTTCTAT